>JGI20154J14316_10000211_pt1 | contig 51512 bp, 44 predicted proteins | sample COG_04_FD_14316 | JGI IMG/M metagenome (IMG submission 14316)
ATTGTCTTACAATGGCCAATATTATAAACCGCTCAATCGTCATTTTACGCTTCGCGTTCGCGGTGAGCTGGGTTACGGAAGAGGTTACGGCGGCGTTGATGAGCTGCCATTTTTTGAGAACTATTTTACCGGCGGTATTGGTTCGGTGCGCGGATTTGAAAGTAATACCCTTGGCCCCAAGAGTACTCCGGCTCGCGTTTACAATACGCGGCAGGTGTTGGTTGCGACAACCGACGTGCCAGTGCCCGACGTGCCAAAGCCGGTAACCAACGAACTGACGACTTATCTTGCAGATGATAATGGCGACTTGTTGAGTTCGCCTGTTGATCTTGATCCCGATCCCTTTGGCGGAAATATTTTAGCCGAGGGCAGTGTTGAGCTTATTTTACCTACACCGTTTGCTAAAGGTAGCCGTGCGGTACGCACGGTAGCATTTTATGATATCGGTAATGTCTTTAACGATTCTTGTCGATCTACTCAGCTCAACTGTTCTAATTTTGAATGGTCTCAGCTGCGCTCTTCAGTGGGGCTTTCACTTACTTGGTTGTCAGGTTTTGGGCCGCTGTCATTTAGTTTTGGCTTCCCATTAGAGGAGCAGCCTGATGACAAAACAGAATTCTTCCAGTTTACCCTGGGCGGAGCATTTTAATTATCAACAGCACCATGGAGAAATGAAGTGATGAAAAAAACCATTATCAATTACGCACTAACTAGCCTGCTAGTCGTTTTGCTGCCCTCAACGGCTTTGGCGGCGGAGCCGGTTTCAAAGGTTGCGGTCGTCGATATTCAGCGCGCAGTCTTGCAAACCGAGCAGGCGCAAAAAAGTCTCGAAGATTTAAAAAATCAGGCTGATTTTAAAACCAATATGAAAGAGCTTGAAGATTTAGAAAAAGCTTATCAGGATATGGTGGCGGCCTATCAAAAGGATCGCGCCGTGATGAGCGCCGAAAAGCGTGACGCGGAAGAGCGAAGCATTCTGGATAAGCAGCAAGATCTAAAGTATGTAGCGTCCAAGCTTCAGCAAACGCAAAAAGAATTTATTGAAAAAACCTATGAGGCTCGTGCGGCCGATACGCAAAAAGTGTTGGAAGGCTTGATTAAAGAACAGAACATAGGCTTGCTTTTGCGCAGTGATGCGAGAGCGGTGATGCATGCAGATGCCTCCTATGATATTTCAGATCAAGTGACCGAGCGACTTAATGCGATTAAGTAGTCGGGCGAACTAATCTATAGGGTTTTTACTATTACAGCATGACTTTAATGACAGCTAACTACTCACTAAAAAGCATCGCTGCGCATTTGGGCGCGGAGCTTCGCTGTGTGGGTGGTGATGAGCTTGGCAATAAAGAGGCTAGTGGTGTCGCAACGTTGATGGGTGCCAATAATCGCCAGATAGCGTTTTTGGCTAACCCCCGCTATCGCGCGCAGCTTGCTGATACGAAGGCGCTGGCAGTAATAGCCAGCGAGGCTGTTAGCGCTGATGTTCCTGTGCATTGCTTGGTGCATAGCGAGCCTTACCGCGCCTATGCTGAGCTTACGCAGTTATTTGAGCAGCGCCCCAGTCCAGCTGAGGGGGTTCATCCTTCGGCTTGCATCGGTGAGCATGTGGTGATTGGTGAAGGCGCAAAGATTGCTGCCGGCGTGGTTATTCATGATCACGTGGTTATTGGCTGCAATGCAGAAATTTTAGCTAACGCCGTTATTGAGTCGGGATCTACGCTGGGCGACGAGGTTTTTATCGGTGCCCATGTAACGCTGGCCCATGGAGTGACCTTGGGGAATCAAGTGCGTATCCAAGCAGGTACAGTGGTTGGTTCTGAGGGTTTTGGTTATGCGCCATTTCGTGATGCTAGCGATGGCGGTGTTCGTTGGCAACGTATCGCGCAGTTGGGTAGCGTAGTCATTGGTAATCGCGTTGAAATTGGTGCAAACACATCCATCGATCGCGGTGCTTTGGACAATACGATTATTGAAGATGACGTCATTATTGATAACCAAGTGCAGGTTGCACACAATGTTAAAATTGGCCGTGGTACGGCTATTGCCGGTTGTGTGGGCATTGCTGGTAGCGCAACGATTGGGCGTGAATGCAGCATTGGCGGCGGGGCTGGCATTGCGGGCCATTTAACGATTGCCGATGGAACAACCGTGCTCGGCATGACGCTCATCAATCGTTCGGTGAACAAAGCGGGCGTTTATGCCTCTGGAACGGGTATGCAAGAGGCTGCAACTTGGCGTAAAAGCGCGGTGCGTTTTACTCAACTTGAACAACTGAACAAAAGGGTTAAAGCGCTCGAGCAGCAGCTAGAAAATAAAACCGGCTTAGACAATAGTAAGTCAACGTAAATTGGGCGAGCAAGCTTTCGTCTTCTGTCAGATAAAATGATAAACAATAACCTACAGGCTTTTTGATGGATATTAAAGAAATACGAGAATATTTGCCGCATCGTTACCCCTTTTTGCTGGTCGATCGAGTGGTCGAGCTTGAGCTGGGTAAACGTATTACGGCGTTAAAGAATGTTTCAGTGAATGAGCCATTTTTTACCGGGCATTTCCCCGAGTTACCTATCATGCCTGGTGTATTAATTATTGAAGCACTGGCGCAAGCTGCAGGTATTCTGGGGTTTAAAACCGTCGATAAAAAACCGGCAGATGGATCGATTTATTTGTTTGTTGGTGCCGATAAAATGCGTTTTAAGCGCCCGGTGGTGCCAGGTGATCAGCTGCACTTACATGCCGAGATACTCGCTGAAAAGCGTGGAATCTGGAAGTTTAGTTGTCGGGCCGAGGTTGATGGGCAGTTAGCGGCCAGTGGTGAGATTCTCTGTGCCGACCGGAAGCTCTAAGATGATTCATCCGTCGGCTATTATTGATCCTGCGGCTGAGCTTGCAGAGGATGTCTGTGTTGGTCCTTTTACGGTTATTGGTGCTGATGTAAAGATCGGTGCGGGCACAGTCATCGCCTCGCATGCTGTGCTTAAGGGCCCAACAACGATTGGTCGTAACTGCCAGATTTTTCAGTTCGCAACAGTAGGAGAGGCAACGCCGGACGTGAAGTATGCAGGTGAGGCCACAACCTTAACCATTGGCGACAATAATATTATTCGCGAGGGTGTCACACTGCACCGTGGTACGGTACAAGATCGCGGCGATACATTGATAGGCAACAATAATTTGCTGATGGCTTATACCCATATAGGGCACGACTGCGTTGTCGGTGACCATTGTATCTTTGTTAATAACGCCGTGTTGGCTGGCCATGTCATTGTTGATGACTGGGTTATTGTGGGTGGTTATGCCGGCATACACCAGTATTGCCAATTGGGCATGCATTGTTTTATTGGGGGCATGAGTAAAGTGACTCAGGACGTTCCTGCGTACATTATTGCCGAGGGGCACCCGGCAACGCCGCGAATGATCAATGTTGAGGGTTTAAAACGCCGTGGGGTTGCGCCAGAGGATATCCGGCAGCTTCAGCAAGCCTATAAGATTTTGTATCGAAAAAAACTAATGTTAAAAGACGCGCTAGTTGAGTTGCACGCCATTGCCGCTGATAACGATGTCGTTCAAGGCCTAGTTGACTCTATTGCGGGTTCTAAGCGCGGAATTATCCGAGATTAATGAAGCGGGCGTCCTCAACGTAGAGTCTTTTTAGGCGACTATTGAGACTGTGTTAATACATTACTAAGCACGCAATTTACGGCGCGTTGACGGCCCTCTGTTCAACAATTATATAACCGGCGCATTCATTGACTTCAACTAACATTCCCTTGACCATTGGTATTGTTGCTGGCGAAAAGTCGGGTGACGCGTTGGGCGCTGGATTGATCGATGCAATCCAATCGCTGGAGCCCAGCACGAGGTTTACTGGCTTGGGTGGTCAGGCCATGATTGAGAAAGGCTTTGTGTCGATTGCTGCGATGGAGCGTCTTTCGGTGATGGGTTTAATAGAACCTCTCAAACGGCTACCTGATCTTATTAGGCTGCGAAGACAACTGTATCAGCATTTTATCAATCTAAAGGTCGATATAGTCGTTGGCATTGATTCGCCTGACTTTAACCTTGGTCTGGAAAAAAAGCTCAAACGCAGCGCAATACCGACCTGTCACTATGTGTGCCCATCGGTATGGGCATGGCGGCAAGGGCGTGTGAAAAAAATTCGCGCGAGTGTTGACCACGTATTGGCACTGTTGCCATTTGAGGTGGGTTTTTTACAGCAGCATGGTATTGAAGCAACATTTGTTGGGCATCCACTGGCCGACCGTCTTGCTTCCAGTGTCGTTGCTGACACTGCCACAGATAATGAGGCTGTGCACGGCGCGGAAATGCTTCGCCTTTGCGTGATGCCCGGCAGTCGCAGTAGTGAGGTCGATGCGCTGCTCGAGTGCTTTTTACAAACGGCGCTTCTGTGTGTGGCGCGCATACCTCAATTAGAAATAGTCATTCCGGCGGCAACGCCCGCTTTACACGATAAGATCCTAAACGTTTTGCAGCAAAGCCAGTATCGTCCACTTGACTCCTGCCTGACCGTGCAACGTTGTTTTGGTCGTGACGAAGCGCACGCATGTGTGCGCAACGCAACGGTTGTTTTGTTAGCGTCTGGCACAGCCACGCTGGAGGCAGCTTTGCTAGGTAAAGCCATGGTTGTGGCGTATCGTATGTCGAGTATGGGATATGCAATCGCATCGCGATTGATCAGAAGCGAGCATATAGCACTGCCTAACTTGTTGCTGGGTGAGCGTGTTGTGCCCGAGCTTGTTCAGCATCAGGCAACGCCGCAATGTTTGTCTGATGCGCTACTCGAGCTACTGGTTAACTCGTCACTACGCAGGCAAACTGAACATCAGCTTGAAGGCCTGCGTGATCAGCTGGCGCTGGGTGCCGATCAGTTGGCGGCTAGTACGGTTTTGTCATTGTCGCGAGGTGGCAATATTTAGTTAAGGTTAAAATAGCCCGCATAGATATGGCTGGTTGATGCGTTAGTGACCGCAAACCTCGGGAATTTTTATATCATGACATCAGCATTACAGGATTAAGATCAGTGAGCATTCAAGTTTGAGGGCTGATGTTGCCTTCATGACAGCATAGACTTGGCCAAAATAAGTTGTTGCATTGGCCTAATAAGAGTGATTAATGAAAATAAAACATAATGCAACCATTCCTTCCATTGGCTATGTGGGTGATTGCCTGGCCGGTGTCGATGAAGTTGGAAGGGGGCCGTTAGCTGGTGACGTTGTTGCAGCGGCGGTAATTCTTGATCCGATGAATGTCATTGAAGGTTTGAGAGATTCTAAAAAGCTCACAGCGGCTCGGCGTGATGCACTGTATGAGTGTATCTACGAGCAGGCAACTGCGGTAGCGGTGGGTCGAGCGAGCGTTGCCGAAATTGATCAGCACAATATACTCAATGCATCGTTGCTGGCTATGCACCGTGCTGTGGCAAACCTTAAGGCACAGCCTGAATATGTGTTGGTTGATGGTAATCGGCTGCCGTCTTGGGATTATCCTAGCGAGGCTATTGTTAAAGGCGACAATCTTTTTGATTGCATTAGCGCAGCCTCAATTATTGCAAAAGTGGTGCGTGATCGAGAAATGATTGCCTTGGCGCAGGAATACCCAGAGTATCAATTTGATAGGCACAAGGGCTATCCAACAGCTGTGCATCTACAGGCATTGGAAGAGCATGGTGCGTCGATACACCACAGAAAAAGCTTTGCGCCGGTAAGGCGAATACTGCAGTCCACATCCACATCATGCTAGCGGCTCAAGTTTCCCTTATGCTAGCCGGCCTGCGTTGTTGGACCATGGTGTTGATGCTTTGCCTTGCGCCCGTGTCAGCTAGTCGAGTAATTCAGTGGCTGAGGACTGTTCGGTGACTGCGCCTTTCGTACATCTTCGCAACCACTCAGAATTTTCGTTAACCGATGGCTTGCTCAAAGTTAAAAAATTAGTGGCTCATGCTGTTGATAGTGGCATGCCTGCTGTTGCCATTACCGACAGGACCAATTTTTACGCGCTGGTTAAATTTCAAAAAGCCGCTTTTGCAGCAGGTATTAAGCCAATTTTTGGTGCAGACTTGCAGTGGTTTGATCTTGCTGATCCATCCAGTCACAACACCATTACCCTCCTTGCGCAAAATAAAACTGGCTACAAAAACTTAATTGCACTTATTTCTAGAGCTTATACTCAAGGCCAGTCGACGCGCGGTGTGTTTGTGCAAAGAGAGTGGATTGAGGAGTTTAACGAGGGGCTGATTGCGTTGTCGGGTGCTTGTGAGGGCGATATTGGTCAGGCGCTACTGGGCTCTAATCCGCAGCTTGCCGGAGCAGCGGCTAAAAAATGGCAGCAGGTTTTCGGCAATCGTTTCTATATCGATTTACAGCGTTTGGGTCGTGCTGACGATGAGCGTTATATCCATGCGTCAGTGGCCCTGGCCGAGCAGTTGAGTATTCCTGTGGTTGCAACGAATACCAGTTGCTTTATGCGCCGTGAAGATTTTGAGGCGCATGAGGTTCGTGTTTGTATTAATGATGGTCGAGCGCTGGACGATCCGCGTCGACCACGAAAATACACTAACGAGCAATACTTTAAATCAGCTGATGAAATGGCGGAGTTGTTTAGCGACATACCCGAGGCGTTAGAGAATAGCTTAGCCATTGCAAAGCGCTGCAGCGTCCATGTCGAGCTTGGCAAGTACTGGCTGCCAGAGTATCCAATTCCTGAGGGCGAAACGCAGGAAAGCTTCTTCCGAGCTATCTCTCATCAAGGGCTTGATAGAAGGCTCGAACAATTGTTTGATCTATCGTCGCCGGACTTCCAAGAGACTCAAGAGCGCTATAGGGCGCGGCTTGATTTTGAAGTGGATACGATTTTGCAAATGGGTTTCCCTGGTTATTTCCTTATTGTAATGGACTTTATTGGTTGGGCTAAAGAGCATGGGATCCCGGTTGGGCCAGGGCGGGGTTCTGGAGCGGGCTCATTAGTGGCCTATGCGCTGGATATTACCGATCTCGACCCTCTAGCATACGATCTGCTTTTTGAGCGATTTCTGAATCCCGAGCGGGTATCTATGCCTGATTTCGATGTTGATTTCTGCATGGAAAAGCGCGATCGGGTAATTAAGTATGTGGCCGAAACTTATGGGCGCGAAGCGGTGGGGCAAATAATTACTTTTGGCACCATGGCCGCTAAAGCCGTGGTGCGCGATGTGGCCAGGGCACAAGGTAAGTCTTATGGGCTAGCTGATAAGTTGTCCAAAATGATTCCATTTGAAGTGGGTATTACGCTTAGCAAGGCGCATGAGCAAGAAGAAGTATTGCGTCAGTTTTTGCGGGATGACAGTGATGCGCAAGAAATTTGGGATATGGCTGTGCAGCTTGAGGGCACTACACGAAATGTAGGTAAGCACGCTGGTGGGGTGGTTATAGCACCATCTAAACTAACTGACTTTTCACCGCTTTATTGTGATGAAAATGGGCAGGGCCTGGTAACGCAGTATGACAAAAATGACGTAGAGGAGGCCGGACTTGTTAAGTTCGATTTCTTGGGGCTGCGCACACTCACAATTATCGATTGGGCTCTGGTTATTATCAATCAGCGGCGCGCCGATGGTGGTGAGCAGGCATTAAATATAATCGATATACCGCTCGATGATGCGGCTACCTTTAAGATGTTGCAAGAAGCAGTTACTACGGCAGTATTCCAATTGGAATCGCGTGGTATGAAGGATCTCATCAAGCGCCTTAAACCCGATACGTTTGAAGATATTATTGCTTTGGTAGCGCTTTTTCGGCCGGGGCCGCTGCAATCAGGTATGGTTGATGACTTTATTAATCGAAAATTAGGTCGGGCCGAGCTGGCGTTTCCTCACCCGCAGTACCAGCATGAGAGTTTGCGACCAATCCTACAGCCAACCTACGGCATTATTTTGTATCAAGAGCAGGTTATGCAAATTGCTCAAACGATGGCAGGTTATTCTTTAGGTGAGGCAGATTTGTTGCGCCGAGCCATGGGTAAGAAAAAACCTGAAGAGATGGCCAAGCAAGGTGAGCGGTTTTTACAAGGTGCGCAGGAGCTGGGCCATGATCATGAGTTGGCCAAAAATATTTTTGATTTGATGGAGAAGTTCGCGGGATACGGATTCAATAAGTCGCATTCCGCAGCGTATGCTTTAGTTTCGTATCAAACGGCATGGCTGAAAAAACATTATCCGGCTGAGTTTATGGCGGCGGTATTGAGTTCTGAATTGCAAAATACCGATAAAATTGTCACGTTGATTGATGAGTGTCGAAATATTGGCGTCGAATATACGCCGCCGAACGTTAATGACGGGCAGTATTTATTTAGCGTTGATGCTCAGCAAAATGTGATTTATGGTTTGGGCGCAATTAAGGGGTTGGGTGAGGGGCCGGTTGAAGCGATTCTTGAGGCGAGGAATGAACAGCCATTCACAGACCTGTTTGATTTTTGTCGTCGTACTGACTCGCGTAAAGTTAATAAACGGGCACTAGAAGCATTGATTAAAAGCGGTGCGTTTGATGTGCTGGGTGAGTCACGTTGGGTTTTGATGAAGGCGTTACCTGATGCAATGCATGCCGCAGATCAGCATGCCGCCAATGAGAATGCGGGTATCAATGATTTGTTTGGGGGAATTGGCGGAGCCGATCCGAGTAATTTGTATGAAGACTTTCGTCACGAGCGCCCTTGGCTGTTGCAAAAAATCCTCAACGCCGAAAAGGATACGCTGGGTTTATTTTTGTCAGGGCATCCCATTGACGCTTACGATGAAGAAATCAATCGTATGGTCAAGCGTCGTTTAAATGCTGTGCAAGTTCAATCAGGCAAGCAGCGTTTAGCAGGGATGATTGTGGCGATGCGCACAATGAAAAATAAAAAAGGCGAGACGATGGCGTTCCTAACGCTTGACGATCGCACTGGGCGTATAGAAGTATCGGTGTTTGCGAAAGTATTTAATGATATGCGGGAGTTATTGTTAAAGGATGCCATTATTCTTGTTGACGGTGCCGTTAGGCAAGATGATTATACCGGCGGCCTGAGTATAAGAGCCGAAAAAGTACAAAGTCTTGCGCAGGCGCGTCAGGAGCAAGCTAAAGGGATTCGTTTAGAGTTGAGCTCTGATGAGGTAGGTGGAAGCTTTATTGGGAGCTTGCGAGAGCTCTTGCGTGGGCAGATTAATACCGCCGGCGCAGGAGAATGCGTACTGCAAATTGCTTACACTGGTCTTACGGCGAGTTCGGTTATTAATTTAGGTCCAAATTGGCTTGTCCAACCCAGCGAAGAGTTGCTTGAAAAACTTCGAGAATTATGTGGTGAATCGAAAGTACGAGTCGTTTATCGCAGCTCGGCGCTAATGCCTGCGGTAGAAAAATACCAGCGAGCTGGCATGCATTAACCTTCGATCAATCGCAGGTTCTATTGTTCTTTGTAAGGAGCTTACTACAGCCGTCGACACATTATTCAGGGCAGAGTGTCTGAAATTAACTTTCATCATCAACAATTCTAATGCATAAACCATCAAGCGATACACAGCTCGATCGCAGCGTGACCCTGGTTCAGCTAACGTTGTTTGGCACAGGTTCAATTCTCGGTGCCGGTATTTATGTTCTGATCGGTAAGGTGGCTGGCGAAGCTGGAATTTATACCCCGATGGCGTTTTTACTCGCTGCAGCGATAGCTGCAGTTACGGCATTTTCTTATGCTGAGGTCAGTGCGCGATACCCTCGCAGTGCTGGTGAGGCAACGTATGTGTTGGCGGCGTTTCAGCGTCCTTGGCTTGCCACACTGGTGGGCTACGCTATTGTGCTCACAGGTATCGTATCGTCGGCCACCCTTGCTAACGGTTTTGTGGGTTACAGCCAGCAATTACTGCCACTGCCTGCACTTCCGCTTATTGTTATACCGGTTGCGCTCATAGGTTTAGTTGCCATATGGGGCATTCGGCAGTCTATGGTGGCAGCGGCAGTAGTCACGTTAATAGAAATAGGCGGGTTATTGTTGGTTATCGCGGTGGCCAAGGACAGTTTGCTTACACTACCCACGCAATGGCCAAATTTAGTGCCAGCCATTAATCAGGTTAACTCGTTGGCGATTATCAGTGGCTGCACCCTAGCGTTCTATGCATTCATTGGCTTTGAAGACATGGTTAACGTGGCGGAGGAGGTTGTTGAGCCGCGCAAAAATCTTCCTAAAGCCATTTTGTTAGCGTTTTTTATGGCAACCAGCTTATACGTTATTGTGGCGGTGCTGGCGGTGCTGGCATTGCCAATGCAGCAGCTGGTGGCTAGTGAGGCACCCTTTGCAACGCTCATGGAGATTTACGGTTATTCGCCCACGTTAATTAGTCTTGTCAGTTTAATTGCAATAATTAATGGCGCACTCGTGCAGGTCATCATGGCATCAAGAGTGCTCTATGGGTTAGCTCGTCAAGGTGGTGCCCCTAGCTATTTGGCCAGTGTTAACCCGACGACGAGAACGCCGGTGATTGCTACCGTGTTGGTAACGCTGATTGTGGCGGTATTAGCTCTGTTATTTCCTCTGGCTTCACTAGCTAAGATGACTAGTATCATAGTGCTCGCGGTCTTCGTCTTGGTGAATGTATCGTTAATCAAAATAAAAATCGACGACGATAAATCGCCAGAAAGCTTTGCAGTACCTCTGTTCGTGCCTTTTGGCGGGGCGTTGTTATCTGCCGCGTTGCTGCTTATGGCGATTTTTGCCTGAGCGTCTCACCTGATTTTTTAAGTAAGGCCAAAGCACGAGAAGGTTAACCATGGTGTGGTCACCTTAGGTGCAAGTGGGATTGGTCTTAGTTGATGGTCTTGATGAGAGCAGCGCCCCGTTGCCGAGTTGACTGCCGAGCGGATGGGTTAAGAGACGCATGAGGAATTCGGAATGGTTTTTTAGAAGGCTAATTCTAATTATTTTGGCTAATCTACTTGCAGATGAAGGGAGTCCCTTCGGCGACGAGGCACTAGCCAGTCGTATTCTTAACGTACCAAGTTGAAGAGGTATCTACCGTGGCCAAGAAATCAACGTCTAGTGAGAGCAAAATCATCGAACTTACGCGAGATATGTTTTATGCATCGCTGGGAGTTCAGAAGGTTGCTTATGAGTTTGGAGTGGACAAGTATTCCGAGTTTTCTAAGCAGCGTAAAAAAGATATGAAAAATTATATTAAGCGTGGTGAAGAGCTTGAGTCACAGCTGAAGGACCTATACGTTGAATTTAAGGCTGCCGATACTCGAGTAGCGAAGGGCGTAGTTACTGTAGAGCAGCAAGTTGATAAAGTAGCTAAGTTGGTTACCGATCTAAGTGATAAAGTCGTTGGTGTGGCGGGTAAAAAAGCGCCAGTGCGTAAAAAGACAGTGGCGCGTAAAGGCCGTGCTCCCGCAAAGCGAGCTCCAGCTAAGAAAGAAGAAGTTAGCAAGGCAGCTTAGTCGCTAGGCTGTGTCTAACTGGCTAGCAGGTCAAGAAGTTGTAAGTTCAAAGTCGGTAGTACTCGTAGTATGCAGTGGGTACTATCGATTTTTTCTGATGTTTTTAAGGTTAGTTTATTGCGCAGCAAAACGGCGCTAATTTAGGCAGCATTTATGAGTGCAGAAAAAGGCAAGAAATCGAGTGATTTTGCTAAAAACATTTGGTTGGCAGGGTTGGGTGCGCACGGCAAGGCATTTGATGCGGCAGCAGAAAAATATTCTAGTGCGTCAAAGGAATCGGCCAAGCTTTTTAACGAGTTAGTTGAAAAAGGCGCTGAGCTCGAGAAGCAAACTCGCGAGCAGCTGGTAAATCCACTGCCAACGCCTAAGATAGCCATTGAAGAACGCATTGAGAAAATGCGTACTTATCTCGGCATGTCCGGTACGCGCTCCGCTGATATAGATGAGGTCGAGCGTTTGGAAAAGAAAGTGAGTTCGTTAGAGCAAGAGTTAGCTAGTTTGTCTGCTCAATTGGATGCTCAGGCCTCTGCTAAATAAGCGGTGTGGTCGTAGTAATATTTTGCGGTATGATTAAGTAGTAAGTAGTAAGTAGTAAGTAGTAAGTAGTAAGGTAGTCTCCAGTTTTTATCTCTGATCCTATAGGTGTACTTTACACCGATCTTTATGCCACCTCATACTCTGGGGTGGTTTTTTTTTGCCTGTAAATCAGTTATACAATTCACTGGACGTGTCTTGCGTGAAAAACAATAATGGCCTCATCTGTGTTGGCTTATAAGCAGCTTTGGCCCTCATCAACCCTGGATGTAAAGTAGACGTTGTCATGAAGACTCGCGAAAAAATTTTGTATGCCAGCCTTGCGTTGTTTAACGACGAGGGTGAGCCTAACGTCACAACAGTCGATATTGCTGCAGAAATCGATATAAGCCCAGGCAATCTTTATTATCATTTTAAAGGTAAGGGGGCCATTATCACTGAGCTATATGGTCAGTTTGAGTTTGAGCTGGTCGACATATTAAACGCCTCGTTAGAGTCATTGACTATTGAGGATCGCTGGGTATATCTATACGTGCTGTTTGAGCGAATCTATGCGTTTCGTTTCTTTTATGAAAATCAGCATGACATTTTGCATCGAGCTCCAGAATTGGTGCCGCGTTTTAGGCGCTTGCTTGCTCGAAAATTCCGTACGGCGGTGGCGCTACTAACCGATCTGCGAGAGGCTGGCGTGCTTGCTATGGGTGATGATGAAATTGGCATGGTTAGCGAAAACATTGTACTTTTGCAAACGCACTGGCTCAATTATTCAAAAAGTAGAGCCGTTAGCTTGTCTGAAACCGTTGTTTTACATCGCGGCGTTTTTCAGATGTTAAGTATGCTGATGCCTTACTTAACTGAAGCGCATCAATCTGCTTATGATGATGTGAAAAAAATCTATCATGCAAACGTAGGCTCACTTGACCAATAGTTTTTTCTGATGAGGGTGGCTTTGGCGTTTCCTACTCTAGCCGTCACGCATAGCTACGCCTAAGTCGGTTGCGCTCTTAGCAACGTCTTAAAGGCGTTTGCGGCGTTCGATAGTTTACGTCCACTGTGTTCAATGATGCCGAGTGATCGCTCTAGATAAACGTCGGGCACATGGATTATCTCAAGGCCCTCGGTCATTGTGCGTGGTAGAACGCTCCAGCCGAGTCCAATAGACACCATCATTTTTATCGTTTCTAAGTAGTTGGTTGTCATGGTTGCTCCCAGTTTAAGCCCTTGGTTGGCAAAAGCAGTGCTTACGATCTGGCCTGTATAGGTATTGGCCGCTGGCAAAATAGCATCGAGCTGGGAGAGTTCTTCGAGTGAAACATGATCGCGCAAATGTAGTTGATGGTCGGGGCTGCAGACGAACACCAATGGGTCGGCCCATAGAGCCGTTGCGTGCATGTCTCTCTGCGGCTCGGGGGCCAAGGTGATTAACGCAAGTTCGCTACTGCCTTCTCTTAGGCGGTTGTAGGCTTGCTCTGAGTCGACAAATTCAATGTCAAGGTGCACTTGTGGTTGGCTCGCAAAAAATTGCTTTAGGAAGGGGGGGAGCCGGTGTAAGCCGATGTGGTGACTGAAGGCGATCGACAGCGTTCCGGCAATGTTGCCCTCAAGTTCTATCACTGCTTGATAGGCTTCATCAAGCTGTTGCAGGGCGCTCCGAGCTTTGGGTAGCAGTGTCCGGCCGGCTTCATTAAGCGCTACCTTTTTGCTTACTCGATCGAGTATCTTTGTGCCTAGCTGGCTTTCAAGTTGGGCGATCCGCTTACTGACAGCCGGCTGGGTAAGCCCGAGTTGCGACGCGGCTATGGAGAATGAGCCGCTGTTCGCCACAATGATAAAGGCTCTCAATGCTTCGGTGTCTAGTGATTGCATGGTGGAAAATCCTCGTATTGGTGGATCTTGGGTGCGGCTTGTTTTGCGCGGCTTCAGTATAGGCTAACCATTCCCATCAGGAATGCGTATTATAAGTATAATGAATTTTATTTATCCATACTTTTTCGCTATCCTTTCAACAGTTTGAGCGATTGGCTTTAGCGAAAGTCGATCGCAATTTATTTTTTAATGGGTAACACTCAGGGGCTCCCTTATGGCAGGTAAGACACTTTACGATAAGTTGTGGGATCAACATTTGGTTTCGCAGCGTGATGACGGCACCGCGCTTATATACATCGATCGGCAACTCATTCACGAAGTTACGTCCCCGCAGGCATTTGAAGGGCTGCGAATAGCCGGACGTAAGCCGTGGCGAGTGGCCTCTAATATCGCCATGCCGGATCATAACGTGCCCACCACAAGCAAGGAGCGCAGTGCAGGGCTTGCAGGCATTGCCGATCAGGTCTCGCGCGTGCAAATCAAAACGCTTGACGATAACTGCGACGAGCTGGGTATTACTGAATTTAAGATTGATGATCGTAGGCAGGGGATTGTACATGTGGTAGGCCCCGAGCAGGGTGCAACACTGCCAGGCATGACCATTGTTTGCGGTGACTCCCATACTTCTACCCACGGTGCTCTAGGGGCGCTGGCGCACGGAATCGGTACTTCTGAGGTTGAGCATGTAATGGCGACGCAGTGCCTGTTGGCTCGCAAGATGAAAAATATGCTGGTGCGGGTCGATGGTGAATTGCGCCGCGGTGTAACAGCTAAAGATATGATCTTAGCGATCATCGGTGAAATCGGTACAGCCGGTGGGACCGGTTACGCATTGGAATTCGGTGGCGATGCTATTAAAGCCCTCTCTGTCGAGGGGCGTATGACCGTTTGTAATATGGCAATTGAAGCGGGAGCCCGTGCTGGCATGATTGCGGTCGATCAAAAAACGATTGACTACTGTCAAGGTCGACCCATGTCGCCTACGGGTGAGCTATGGGATCAGGCGGTTGAAGCATGGCGCGAATGTGTCAGTGACGACGACGCGGTATTCGATAAAGTCGTTGTTATAAAAGCTGAAGACATTGCACCGCAGGTGACGTGGGGTTCGTCGCCCGAACTCGTTGGTGCAATTACTGACAGAATTCCCGAGCCTGCTAATGAAAGCGATCCCACGCGACGCAATTCGCTTGAGAGGGCGCTCGAATATATGGGGCTTGAAGGTGGGCAACCCATTAAAAATATTCCCGTGAATAAAGTGTTTATTGGGTCGTGTACGAATTCTCGTATCGAAGATTTACGGGCGGCTGCAGAGGTTGTTGAGGGTCATACGGTTGCGAGTAATATCACTTTGGCGATGGTTGTGCCAGGTTCGGGATTGGTGCAAGAGCAGGCAGAATCTGAGGGTCTGGATAAGATCTTCGTTGCGGCCGGTTTTGAATGGCGTGAGCCGGGATGTTCGATGTGTTTGGCAATGAATGCAGATCGCCTCGAGCCTGGTGAACATTGTGCTTCAACATCCAACCGAAATTTTGAGGGGCGCCAAGGGTTTGGCGGTCGGTCTCACTTGGTTAGTCCGGCAATGGCGGCGGCTGCTGCGATTGCCGGTAGATTTGTTGATATTCGCGAAATGGGAGAAGCCTAAACATGAAAGCATTTACTACACATACAGGTATTGTTGTGCCGCTTGATCGCGCTAATGTTGATACCGACATGATCATACCGAAGCAGTTTCTCAAATCAATTAAGCGAACGGGCTTTGGTCCTTATTTGTTTGATGAGTTGCGTTATCTCGATAAAGGCGAGCCTGATATGGATTGCGCTAATCGACCTTTGAATGACGATTTCGTGTTGAATCAGGCAGACTACAGTGAGGGCAGTGTTTTGCTATCGCGCCAAAATTTTGGTTGTGGTTCTAGCCGCGAGCATGCGCCGTGGGCGCTCGAGGATTACGGATTTCGCTGTTTGCTAGCTCCGAGTTTTGCCGATATATTTTTCAATAATTGCTTTAAAAATGGCATCTTGCCAATTGAGCTGCCGGAGGAGCAAGTAGATCAATTGTTTGCAGCAGTTAATGCTCAGGCGGGTTTTGCTTTGTCTATTGATTTGGAGCAGCAGGTCGTGTCACTTCCGGATGGCAGCACTATCTCGTTTGAGGTTGACTCCTTTCGTAAGCATTGCTTACTCAATGGCTTGGATGACATTGCATTGACGTTAGAAGATGCGCCTTCGATTACGGCATTTGAAGAGCAGCACCGAATTCGTATGCCTTGGTTGTTTAGCTGATAGAGCTTTCACATTAATTAGTCGTGTTTTCTAATTTACCCGCCACCACAGCCCGGCCTTGAGTCTAGGTCGTCAACTGGGTGAGCATGCATACAGCAGAGAGATTTTTAATGTCTAGAACTTATGATGTCGCAGTGGTCGGAGCGACCGGTGCAGTTGGCGAAGCAATTATTGAAATATTGCAGCAACGAAAATTTCCTGTGGGTACTTTGTATCCATTGGCGAGCGAGCGCTCGGCAGGTAAGCGCATTCAATTTAATGGTAAGCAAGTAACCATTCAGAACCTAGCGGAGTTTGATTTCTCCAAAGTGCAGCTAGGCCTGTTCTCTGCTGGCGGTTCAATTTCGGCTGAATATGCACCTAAGGCTGGAGCTGCAGGTTGTGTTGTGATCGACAATACATCACATTTTCGCAATGAGCCTGATGTTCCGTTAGTTGTCCCCGAAGTTAATCCCGAAGCTATTGCTGATTATGCCAACCGTAACCTAATTGCTAATCCGAATTGCTCTACCATTCAGATGTTAGTTGCACTGAAGCCCATTTACGACGCGGTAGGCATTGAGCGAATTAATGTAGCGACCTATCAAGCTGTTTCGGGCACAGGGAAAGAAGGTATTGAGGAGCTAGCTGGCCAAACGGCGCGCTTACTCAACGGTCAGCCTGCTGAGACGAACGTTTACCCGCATCAAATTGCTTTTAATGTGTTGCCGCAAATTGATGTTTTTCAAGAGAATGGCTACACCCGCGAAGAAATGAAAATGGTCTGGGAGACGCAAAAAATCTTTGCTGACCCCGGCATCATGGTGAACCCGACCTGCGTGCGTGTGCCGGTATTTTATGGTCATTCCGAGGCCGTCCATATTGAAACGCGGGATAAGATTAACTTGGCGGATGCGCGAAAATTACTCGCTAATGCTCCGGGTGTCACGTTGATTGATAAGCAAGAGGATGGCGGTTATCCGACTCCTGTTGGCGACGCAACCGGCGAAGATGCAACCTATGTGGGGCGGCTTCGCGAGGATATTTCTCATCCTCGAGGGCTAAATATGTGGATTGTGTCTGATAACGTGAGAAAAGGTGCCGCGCTCAATACTGTGCAGATTGCCGAACTCTTGATAAAACAGCATATATAACCAATACTTACCCAATGTCACAGTGTTCCAAGGCCCACGATTTTAGTGCAGTGTAAAGAGTGGTTAGAGGGTCTAGCGCATTAGATTTAGTTTACTTGGTCGGCTGTATGCCCCGGCGGCAATGGGATTTTATTATGAAAACAAAGTTAGCAACGGCCGTTATGCTGGTGATGCTGCTTCATGCGAGTGCGGTCTCTGCGCTAGGTCTGGGTGATATTGGTGTTGAATCCAAGCTAAATGAACGGTTTGTTGCTGAAGTCCCGTTAATCAATTCGCAGGATCTTGGTGCGGGTCAAATTATTGCGGGTCTTGCAACGGCAGACGAATTCGCTCGAGCTGATGTTGAGCGCTCGCATTGGCTCAGCGACCTTTCGTTTCGAGTGCGGCTAGATGATAGCGGTGATCATTTGCTCGAGGTGACCACCGATGAGGCGTTGCGAGAGCCTTACTTGAATTTCTTACTCGAAGTGCGGTGGCCCAATGGGCGAATGCTAAGAGAGTACACGGTTTTACTCGACTTGCCCCTTTATGCGGGTGGCGTCACTGAAACAAGTCCGTCCGACTCAAAGGCGGTGGGCGCAGCGGACGCTCAAGCCAATGCATTAGTGCAAGACCCTGCAAGTAACGCAGCTATTCAGAGGCGGCCGCGCGTAGACGCGTCACGGACTGCGTCTCTCAATACCTCGGCACAAAAAACCACGTCTGCGATCACTCGATTACCTGCAAAAGGCGACGTTGCGCTTTCGCGAAATCAAGCGCTGAGTGCAGAAGCGGCGCAAGTCAGTGCCGGTAATGCCGAGATTGCTAGGCTTCAAGCCGAGTTGGCTAGTAGCCTTGAGAGTCTCGATCGAGCGTCGTTAGAGAATCAGTCGTTGGTTGAGCGCATTGACGATATCGACGCTAAATTTGATGATATTGAGCAGCTTTTAGAGCTCAAGGCACAGCAGCTTGAATCTTTGCAGTCGACACTTGACGAGAGTGATACGGGTACTGTGCTGGACGCCGAAATAATCCCCGCGGCCGAACCATCAGAGATTGGGCAAGTCGATATGCCTGCGCTTGTGCCGGTTCCAGCGGAGGTTGTTGCTCCTGCGGCGACGAGCGCTTCGACGATAGGTTCTAACGGTTACTTGTGGTGGATTGTTGGCTTGGCGGTTTTACTTGCTTGCTTGCTCGTATGGATACTTGCGCAGAGAAAAGATGACTACCAAGCGACGGTTTTTGATGCCCCGCAAGATCCAGATATCAAAGACGCTTACGAACCTGCGGAGCCTGTTAGTGCGGTCGATGCAGCGGCAACGTTGGCTGCGGCTAAGGCAGTTGAGACCATCGTAGCTGAAGAGTTTTATAATGAGAATGCTGAGCGCAGTTTTGATGGCAGTGATGATGCGGCTCTAGGTGGTCAGGGGCCAGAGCCAAGCGCTCCTGAAACGCCTGATGAAGTTATTGCTGAGGCTGATATTTATCTCGCCTACGGTCGTAATGAGCAGGCCGTGTTGATGCTAGAAACGGCGATCGAAAATGAACCCTCGCATGTGGAAATGCGCATGAAGCTGCTTGAGGTGTATGGGGTGTTGGGCGATAAAGATCGCTTTGAAGCTCAGAAAACTCAAATTCTTCTCCTGGATCCGGAGCGAGAAGCAGACGTTGCCGAAATGCTTGAAATGCTTGTAGGTTCTGGCGAGGATCATGAAAGTGTGGGTCAATCCAGTGCAATTGAGCTAAGCGAAACAGTTAGCAGTGAACCGGTTGAAAGGGTTGTTTACGGGGCTGATGATATTGACTTATCGAACGTAGAAACCTTATCGGCCGAAGACCTTGAGGCCGAAGTGGCCACCAAGCTCGATTTGGCTCGTGCCTATGTTGACATGGGTGACTATGACGGCGCGCGCGAAATCCTGAACGAAGTGGTGGATGAGGGCAGCGAGATACAATGCGACGAGGCGCGTCAAATGCTAGGTCGATTATAGTCTTTGCCGGTTCGCGCAGCAGGATAAAAAAAACCGGTCATTGCGCCGGTTTTTTTGTGTGCAAAGCCCTTTCTTCACAGCAGCCGTTGCTCGCTGTTGTCAGCCTCTACCTTGGGCGCGCTCTGTTGATTTTATTAGACCGTTGAATTTGCCCTGTGTATCATGCGAGGCCGCGCTGCCGCGGTGTTTCTTGTGGCAATAGCGGATTGGTTTTTTTGATGTCGCATTGGCGACAAAGTTTTTCATACCTCGAAGCTTGCCTCATATTTTTCGGAGCCATTCTTACCGTGCCGACTAGCATTACCACAACATCCGCAGCTGCTCGCGACAGAGCATACCCCCTTGCAGACGGCATGACTCAGCGTATAGCTATTGGCGTTGAGTACAACGGCAGGCACTTTCATGGATGGCAGCGTCAGGCTTCGCCGGACCTACCGACGGTCCAGGGTGCCCTTGAGCCGGCAATTAGTCGGGTAGCCAACCATCCAGTGCAGTTAGTCTGTGCTGGGCGCACCGATGCGGGCGTGCATGCTAGTGCTCAAGTTGCTCATTTTGATGTGGCCGTTGAGCGCCTAAATAAAGCGTGGGTGGCGGGTGTGAATAGCCTGCTGGTGCCCGCGGTCCGTGTTGTTTGGGCGGCGCCGGTAGAGGCTTTATTTCATGCACGTTTTTCAGCGGTGGCCCGACAATATCAATACTGGATCCACAATACTCAGATCGCGCCTGGAATTTTTGCAGGCCAGCTAACGCACTTCCCCCGTCCGCTTGATGCGGCTTTAATGAATCAAGAGGTTCAATGCTTGCTGGGTGAGCAGGATTTTTCCTCGTTTCGTGCGGCTGGCTGTGAAAGTCGCACGGCGATGCGCAATGTTCATCATGTGCAGGTGTTTCGGAGCGGTCAGCGAGTGTGCATAGAGATAAAAGCCAATGCTTTTTTATTGCACATGGTCCGTAACATTGCAGGCAGTCTTATGGCTGTGGGTAGCGGCGCTAAGCCCGGTGGCTGGATGCAAGAGGTGTTGCAGCGCAAAGATCGAACTCAGGCCGCGGCCACAGCTAGCCCGGCTGGCCTTTATTTACGACGTGCCGTTTACCCTAGTGTGTTCCATTTACCCGAGAGTGAGTCGCTGCTTTTTGGCGAATAAATTAGGGTGCTTGGTATTACTGGTATGAGATAGCCGCAGCGCAATACAGGCTTATTTGTTAATATTATTTAATTCAATAAGCCAATAGACGAGACGGTTGATCTTGGGTGCTTAGTCTCGAGTTATTGACCAACAAGTTCTATCCAAATCTTCGACGGTACAGATTGATGTCGCCAAGCCGAATTAAAATATGCGGGTTGACTCGCAGCGAAGATGTTCGCTGCGCTGTTGCTTGTGGTGCCGATGCGCTGGGTTTTGTTTTTTATGAGGCCAGTCCGCGCTCTGTAACTATTGAGCAGGCGGCTCGATTACTCGACGACTTACCTCCCTTCGTTACAGCGGTGGGTCTTTTTGTGAACGCTGATAATCACTTTATTCACGAGGCGGTTGAGCGCTTGCCTTTGAGCTTATTGCAGTTTCATGGTGACGAAACGCCTGCACATTGCGAAGCGGCGGGGCTGCCTTATATCAAAGCGGTGCGACTGCCGCTTGTCGATGCGGAGCAAGCGGTAAAAGACCAAGCAAAACTTGCTCTTAGTCAGGAAATGCAGCAGCACACCCAAGCCTGTGGGTTTTTGCTGGATGCGCTGTCTAATGCGGCTCGCGGTGGCACAGGTGAGCAATTTGATTGGGACTTGCTGCCGGCGCAAAATAGTCGCCCTTTGGTTTTGGCAGGCGGATTAAACGCAAATAATGTGGCAGCGGCCATTAGGGCGCATCGGCCTTATGCTGTAGATGTCAGTAGTGGAGTTGAGATATCGGCAGGTATCAAGGATGCCAAAAAGATCGAAAAGTTTGTGCAGACCGTAGTAAATAGTTGTTAGCAGTAGGTCCATTCTGAATCAGGCAGACCTCTGCTAGTTGCGGTGCCGGTTGGTGTTCGGTAGGAAAAGTTAATATTTGAGAGTAGGAGCGTTATGAATAGCAAAACAGACAGTAGCATAATCTCATCGCCTGTTGATTACGGCGCGGTGCCTGATGCCCGTGGGCATTTTGGGCCCTATGGTGGTCGATTTGTTGCTGAGACACTGATTTCGGCTTTGGATGACTTGCAGGCTTTGTACTTAAAGCTAAAAGATGACGCGTCTTTTCAGCAGGAGTTTGACAAAGACCTTGCGCACTATGTGGGCCGGCCTTCGCCTGTTTATCATGCCGAGCGCTGGAGCAAGCAGTTGGGCGGTGCACAGATTTACCTCAAGCGTGAGGACCTCAATCATACCGGTGCGCACAAAATCAATAACACGGTCGGCCAGGCATTGTTGGCAAAGTTTATGGGCAAGCCGCGAGTTATTGCAGAAACGGGGGCGGGGCAGCATGGTGTGGCTACCGCAACTATAGCGGCCAGATTTGGTATGGAGTGTCAGGTATTTATGGGCGAGGAGGACGTTCATCGGCAATCTTTGAATGTGTACCGCATGAAGCTTCTCGGTGCCGAAGTTATTCCTGTTAAGTCAGGTAGCAGGACCTTGAAAGATGCAATGAATGAGGCCTTGCGTGACTGGGTCACGAATGTAGACAATACCTTTTACATTATCGGCACCGTGGCAGGTCCTGCGCCTTATCCGCAATTGGTTCGGGACTTCCAATCGGTTATTGGCCGTGAGGCTCGACAACAAATGATAGACCGCACTGGCCGACTGCCTGATGCGTTAGTGGCGTGTGTGGGAGGAGGCTCTAATGCTATCGGGTTGTTCCACCCTATGCTTGAGGATGCCTCGGTTGCTATGTATGGCGTGGAGGCTGGTGGGTTTGGTTTAGAAACCGGCAAGCATGCAGCGCCTTTGAGTGATGGACGGCCCGGCATATTACACGGAAACCGAACCTATTTAATGGAAGATGAGGGGGGGCAAATCATTGAAACCCACTCAATATCAGCAGGTCTCGACTATCCGGGTGTAGGGCCCGAGCACTCGTGGTTAAAAGATCTTGGGCGCGTCAATTATGTAGCCGTTAATGATGATGAAGCAATGGACGCTTTTCGCACGCTGACTCAAATAGAGGGCATAATGCCGGCGCTAGAGACGAGCCATGCCTTGGCATACGCAGCTAAGTTAGCAACGACAATGGATAAAGATCAAACGATAATGGTTAATCTTTCGGGTCGAGGCGACAAAGATATTTTAACGGTGGCTGAGCTCGATGGTATTACATTGTAGCGTCGGCTTTACATTAGTCACTGCTATGTGCGCGGTTAGTCATAGCTAAAGTCAACAGCACGCCCTGTGCCTTGAAAAAGAGAATTACGTTTTGAGTCGGATTAAAGCTACGCTGGCAAACCTTAAAAGCACTAATCGCAAAGCCATTATTCCTTATATTGTGGCGGGCGATCCCGAGCCTGAGGCCACCGTCACGTTGATGCATGCATTGGTTGATGCAGGGGCCGATATTATCGAGCTAGGTGTACCGTTTTCCGATCCTATGGCCGAAGGGCCGGTCATACAGTTGGCACATGAACGAGCACTTGTGCATCATGTAAGCCTGACGCACGTGTTGCAGATGGTATCTGTGTTTCGTGAAACTAATCAGCAAACGCCATTAGTTTTGATGGGTTACGCCAATCCGATCGAGGCAATGGGTTACGTTGCCTTTGCGCAGCAGGCTGCCAATGCTGGGGTTGACGGCGTTTTGACTGTGGATATGCCGCCTGAAGAAATCGGCGACCTAGGCAGTCTGTTGATTGAGCAGGATATAGACAGTATTTTGCTGATCTCGCCGACTACTTCACCGGATCGCATCGAAAAAATTTGTGCCAAGGCAAGCGGCTATATATATTATGTTTCACTCAAGGGCGTGACTGGCGCAGGGAATCTAAATGTCCCCGAGGTGGCTGCGCAGGTTGGTTTAATTAGGCAGTGTACTTCTCTGCCTATCTGTGTAGGTTTCGGTATTAAGGATGCTGCTTCGGCTAAATCTGTTGCGGGCATTGCCGATGGAGTAGTGGTTGGCAGTGTACTGGTTAGCAATATCGCTGCGGCAGCAGAACAACAAATGCCCGGAGACTTGAACGTAACGGCCTTAGGTGAGATTGTTGCAAAGTTAGTTAAAGATATTTCGGTTGGCGCGAATAGCGTCGAGTAAATACAGATGACGAGTTATAAAAGTGTATGAGCTGGTTAGATAAAATAAAACCTTCGTTTGTATCGGCAGTTGACGAAAAAGCGGATCATCGTGCCTCAGTACCTGAGGGGCTATGGAAGAAGTGTGTGCGTTGTGATGCGGTGCTTTACCGCCCCGAATTAGAGAAAAACTTGGATGTATGCCCGAAATGTCAGCACCATATGCGCATCGATGCGCGGCGTAGGCTTGATGTTTTTCTTGATGAAGAGGATCGTGAAGAGTTGGCCATGGACGTATTGCCCGTTGATCGACTCAAGTTTAAAGATACTAAAAAGTATAAAGACCGCCTCATTCAAGCGCAAAAGAAAACCGGCGAGAAAGATGCTTTGGTGGTCATGTCGGGTACCGTACAAAATCGGCCATTGATTGCGGCAGCCTTTGCATTTAGTTTTCATGGCGGTTCAATGGGCTATGCCGTTGGCGAAAAATTTACTCGTGCAGCCAATGCGGCTCTTGCTGCGAAATGTCCGCTGGTTTGTTTTAGTGCAACCGGCGGAGCACGCATGCAGGAAGCACTGATTTCGCTGATGCAGATGGCCAAGACGAGTGCCGTGCTTGAAAAAATGAAGTTGGCCGGCGTGCCGTATATTTCGGTAATGACCGATCCGGTTTATGGCGGTGTCTCGGCTAGTTTGGCAATGCTGGGCGATATTAATATTGCCGAACCCAATGCGCGGGCTGGCTTTGCAGGGCCTAACATCATAGAGCAAACAATTCGGCAAAAGCTTCCGCCAGGGTTTCAGCGTAGCGAGTTTTTGCTTGAGCGTGGTGCCATAGATATGATCGTTGCGCGTGCAGATATGCGGGCGACCATAGCAAGGCTGTTAGATAAGCTTATGACAAGTAACGATGAGCCCGATGTGGAAATGCTTGAAGCCGATAGTCAGCAGCACGGGGGGTTGGGCGGAGCCTCAAAGTCCGCAGCGATTGGGTCAGAGCATGCCGCTGGCGATGATCAGCAAGAGCACGTGGTGATTGATCAGTGAGCCGTGCTGTTTCGCTCTGATGAAGTCGCGGTTCTCACTTTAGCCGCTACCAAGTTCCAGCTCTCAATCGAGTGTGCTGCCTCCAAAACTCAAATGATTCCAAGGTGTTCTTTTATTAGTTATGGCTAATGCGGTTGAGTCCATATGCGCTTTCTAGAACTCGATGCATGGTTGAGCTGGTTAGAGACGCTCCATCCTCAGAGTATTGAGCTGGGGCTTGATCGAGTTTCTGCGGTTGCTAGAGCCCTCGGCGTTGATTCTTTACAAGCGACTACTATCACCGTTGCCGGCACCAATGGTAAAGGCTCGGTGGTTGCAGCCTTGCAGGCTTTGTTACAGGAGCCTCATGAGGCTTGTGCTTTACCTCGGGTGGGTGTGTATACATCGCCCCACCTGCAACGATTTAATGAGCGAGTAATGATTGATGGGGGCGAGGTCTCCGATGACTCTCTTTGTGCTGCTTTTGAGGCGGTGGATCGTGCTCGATTTACAGCAAATGTTGCTCAAGACGAACCCGTCAGCCTCAGTTATTTTGAATTCACAACACTTGCAGCGCTGCTTTTGTTTAGAGACGCCCGGCTTGATTATATTATTCTTGAGGTGGGCTTAGGTGGCAGGCTTGACGCCGTCAATATTATTACCCCTGACGTCGCAGTTATCACTCATATTGGCATTGATCATGAGTCTTGGCTTGGCCACACGCGCGATCAAATTGCGCGAGAAAAAGCTGGTATTTTAAGAGCGGGTGGGACGGCCGTTATTGGCGACCCTAATCCGCCTCCAGCTTTAGTGGCTATTGCCGAAAAATTGGAAGCTTGCGTTTACTGGGCCGAGGGTTTCAAGGCCAATATAATTGATTGCGTAGTCGGAGGCCAAAAATCATCAGGTCATGGCTTTAGCCTCTATGAAGGCTCTTTGCATTGGCGTGGTAAGGGCCTCGACGGGGAATCATTTGAGATTGCGAGCTTACCCGACCCTGTGCTGGCAACGCGTAACTGGAGTTCGGCGCTGCAGGTCGCGGTATTGCTCAATGCACTGCCCAAGCCCGCCAGGCTCAAAGATATGTTGAGCCATACGATGTTGTTAGGCCGCCAGTCTAGACACACTTTTGCGGGCAGGCAGGTGATCCTCGATGTGGCCCATAATCCCGACGCGGTGCAGCGCCTAGCAGATACTCTTTTGCGGCAAAAAGAGGTTTGTTTGAGTGANGGCGCTGGAGCGGTGCACGCACCNGGTGAAAAGATTGTGATGGTTTTTGCGGCATTAGCCGATAAGCGCGTTGATGAAATGATCGATCAGCTGGTGCCCTGTGCAGATGCATGGATTTTTGCACAACTAGCAGAATGTCCTCGGGCGCTAGAAGCAGGTAAAATGTGGCAGGTATTACAAGAGAATCAAAGCGCTAGTCATGCGCACAAAGCTAATGCAGTCATTGCCGGTACCGTGGAGGAGGCTATGGATATTGCTTTTGCACAGGCTACCAATGCCGGTAAAGTCGTCGTTTGCGGCTCGTTTTACACTGTCTGCGAGGCGTTAGATTATATGGCATCGCCAAGTATCGCCATGTAGTGTGGGTCGATAAGTTCGTGGCGAGCAAAGCGGGCGTGCCGATGTGAGCCAACGCAGTTTGGGCGCATCAAAGATTAACTGAGTTATAAGCGGCGCCAGCATTAAGCGTATTACGGAGATAAGCAATTGCACTGCACTATTGAAGAACCGTTACTGCACAGACGTTGTGCTGATTGCAGCGAGCGCAATTTGCCGATGGGTGAGTGCGTTCTGCATTGGGGTTTAATCCATTGAATGAGGCACTAAAGCGACGCCTTACCGGTGCGGCTGTTTTACTGATTCTGGCAGGGCTGCTTTGGCCGGTATTGTTTGACTTTGATGAGGCTACTCGCACCCAAGTGGCTTCAGTTCAAATCCCTGATACGCCAATCGCAGTCGCTGTCAACGAGGCTGATGTTGATGCCAAGGGCTTATCTAAAAATTCTGAAGTAGGCCGTGTTGAGACTGAGCAGGCCGTTACTGAGCGACTGAGTGAAGAGGCCGAAGATTTAGCTGAAATTTTAAAAGCTGCGGCCGAAACCGCGGTTGCCGCTGTTGCGCGGCCCGGATCGGCGTCGCAGAGAAATCAGCCTCGGCTTGATCAAAATAAAATTCCCGTTTCCTACGTCGTGCAAGTTGCCACATTTAATGGCTGGAACAACGCCCAAAATTTTAAAGAGACACTGCTGGCGAAGAAGTTTAAAGCCTACGTCAAACCGGCTACAGATAGCCAAGCAGGCCCCTATCGAATTGCCGTGGGGCCCGTTTTGACCTACGCCGAAGCCGAGGAAATTGTGGCTAGAATTCAACGCGAGCATAAGGTCAATGATGCGATTATTCGACGGTTGCGAGATGTTTAGCGCTGTGGGTAGGTTTATAGCAGGGCTGCAATTTATCGCAGCCTGGGCGATATCATGAACGAACTGGATCTTACCATTTTGATCATTTTGGGCTTCTCTGCGCTTGTGAGTCTGTTGCGAGGTTTCGTCAAAGAGGCGTTATCGCTACTTATTTGGGTAGTGGCTTTTACTGTGGCCATAGCGCTTAGCCCGCAGCTTGGCGTTTATTTAGCAGATTGGTTTGCGCACGAAACACTTCGGGTGATTAGCGCCTTTCTTATCTTATTTGTTGGCACATTGATTGTAGGCGGTTTGGTCAACAAGCTCATTATTTCTTTAGTCAGTAAAGCTGGACTTGGGCCGATTGATAGGATGTTGGGGACGGTTTTTGGTTTGTTGCGTGGCGCAATAGTTGTGTTGGCTTGTCTGGTGATTATTCCGAACATTATTACGGTAGAAGATCAAGATTGGTGGACGCAATCGCAGTTAGTGCCGAAGTTCCTGATGTTAGAGGACTGGGCCATACAAACGTTTGGCGATATGTCACACTGGCGTCCTAAAGATTTAGTCAAAGCTGTGGGTTGATTGGGTGGCGCAGGAGCGCAGCAATCGGTCGTGTGTTTGTGGGCGATTATGACGGTAGCCATTGAGGGTTAGCGGTAATTAAGTAATAAGCGAGGAATTCAATCTGTGTGCGGTGTAGTCGGTGTGGTTGCCCAGTCGGGTGTGAGCCAAACGTTGTATGATGCGCTAACGATTTTGCAACATCGCGGTCAAGATGCTGCAGGCATGATGATCTATGGTGGAGGTAGGTTTAATCAGCGTAAAGGCAACGGTTTTGTGCGAGATGTTTTCCGGCAGCATCATATGGAGCATTTAATTGGCGACCTGGGTGTTGGTCACTGTCGCTACCCAACAGCCGGCAGCTCTAGTCCTGCGTTGGCGCAGCCGTTTTATGTTAACTCACCCTATGGGATTGCGCTGGCGCACAATGGTAATCTCGTTAACGCTGAAGATTTAAAGCGAGAAGTTTTTCGCGAGGACCTTCGGCACATCAATACTGATTCCGACTCTGAAGTCATGCTTAATGTTTTTGCTCATGAGTTGCAAAAAGTAGGCAAGCTGACGCCTACGCCGAGCGATATATTTCACGCAGTTAAAGGGTTGCATCGGCGCTGCTCTGGTGGCTATGCGGTAGTGGCCATGATCGCCGACTATGGCATAGTGGGCTTTCGTGATCCGCATGGCATTCGGCCATTGGTGTATGGTCGGCGCGAAACGAGCACTGGTCCTGAATATATGATTGCCTCAGAAAGTGTAGCGTTGCGCTCGCAGGGCTTTGAGTGCATCGCCGATGTCGCACCGGGGCAAGCCGTTTTTATTGAGCGTAGCGGAGCCATACATATTGAGCAGTGTAGTCATGATGTGGCGCATACCCCGTGCATTTTTGAGTATGTCTATTTCGCACGCCCAGACTCGATCATTGATGATATTTCTGTTTATAAAGCTCGCTTGCGTATGGGTGAAAAATTAGCCGAAAAAATTATGCGTTTGTATCCAGATCACGATATTGATGTGGTTATTCCTATTCCCGATTCTAGCCGCGTCTCGGCGCAGGTTTTAGCGCACAATATGAACCTTAAGTTTCGTGAGGGCTTGATAAAAAATCGCTACATTGGCCGGACGTTTATTATGCCGGGCCAGAGTATGCGCAAGAAGTCTGTGCGCCAAAAGCTCAATGCGATTGAACTGGAGTTCCAAGATAAAAATGTATTACTAGTTGACGATTCTATCGTTCGTGGCACGACCTGTAATGAAATTATTCAGATGGCCAGAGAGGCTGGAGCTAAAAAAGTTTATTTTGCTTCTGCCGCGCCACCGGTGCGTTATCCCAATGTTTATGGCATTGATATGCCTTCAGTGGATGAGCTCATAGCACACAACAAAACCGTTGAGCAAATCGGTTTTGAAATCGGTGCGGACTGGCTTGTCTATCAAGATCTCGAGGACTTAGTTGATGCGGCTCGAGAAGGTAATCCGGCTATAGAAAACTTTGATTGTGCAGTGTTTGATGGTAAGTATGTGACCGGTGACGTCGACCAAGATTATCTTGAGCAATTGAATACCCGGCGCAATGATCAGGCGCAAGCTGAAGAGTCTAATGGATTTTCAACCGTGCCCGACGAGGCATCGGTTGTTGATTTGTACAATGACAATTCATAACCGTTATTCTTTTAGCGCAATACGACGGTCGAATGGTTGTTGGATAAAAAAATGTTTGTGAGTGGTGAGTGTCATGACCGATAGTCCTTTTGATCCTACCGATGGTGCGAAGAATTGTGCGCTGGTTGTAGAGGGTGAATTTGCGCAAAGCCTGCAGCGCGAAACACTCGGGGTTAGAGCTGGCCAGCGTCGCACAGCTGAAGATGAGCATTCTGAGGCGTTATTTTTAACCTCCAGCTATGTATTTAAAGACTGCGCTGATGCAGCGTCTCGGTTTAGCGGAGGCAGTAGCGGTAGCGTTTATTCGCGGTATACCAACCCTACGGTGCGTAACTTTGAGCTGAGGCTGGCTGCATTGGAGGGCGCGGACGATTGTATTGCAACATCGTCTGGTATGGCTGCAACCATGAGTATCTGTTTAGCCCATCTTAAGGCGGGCGATCACATTGTTTGCTCGCGCGACGTGTTTGGTTCAACGGTTGTTTTATTGGATAACTTCTTCGTCAAGTTCGGCGTAAAAGTCACCTATGTCGGTCTTACTGATCTGGCTGGCTGGGCGGCTGCGGTTACTCCAGAAACGCGTCTCTTCTTTCTTGAGACGCCTTCAAATCCGCTCAATGAAATTGCCAACATTGGTGCGTTGGCTGAATTGACGCGAAAGCATTCAATTATGCTGGCGGTGGATAATTGCTTGTGTACCCCTGCATTACAGCAGCCATTAGCGTTAGGTGCCGATATGGTTGTGCACTCAGCCACTAAGTATCTGGATGGGCAAGGTCGTTGTCTGGGTGGCGCTGTGGTTGGCCGCGCTGAGTTCGTTGACCCCATTCGCTCTCTAGTGCGCGCTGGCGGTCCATCAATGAGCCCGTTTAACGCATGGGTGTTTCTTAAGGGCCTTGAAACCTTGTCGCTGCGTATGAATGCGCATTCCGCTAGTGCACTGCATATTGCCCGCTGGTTAGGCGAGCAGGCTTGGGTAGAACAGGTATTTTATGCTGGGCTTGAAAATCACCCCGGGCATGCTATTGCTAAGCAGCAGCAAAGCGCTTTTGGCGGTGTTTTGTCGTTTCGTGTGCGCGGCGATAAAGCGACGGCCTGGCGTTTTATTGACGCTACTCGCTTAATGTCGTTAACGGCTAATCTAGGTGACGCGAAAAGTACTATTGTGCATCCCGCAACAACGACCCATGGGCGGCTTAGCGATGCGGCGAAGGTTAGTGCCGGCATTACTGACAATCTCGTTCGTTTGTCCATTGGGCTAGAGGCTCGCAGTGACTTGATCACTGATCTAGAGCGTGGCGCTGCCGCCCTATGATTGGCTATGAATATACCTCTGTGATTGTGTAATACCTAACCGATATCCCGTTCAATGGGGTCTGCTTAGCCGATATTTGGGAAAAAAACTCGTCTTGTGGTCTCCTAATCCCGCGAACCGATAATCGAAGTCTATACTTATTCAATTAAAGCAAGGTGAGGCGTTGGATTAGCTTCACGGGTTGCTTGTGTAGACAACATTATTGGGTCGATCCCAGTCCCATTTTTATTCCAACAATGATGACCTAACCTTCGGAGACCCAGATGTCCGGCATTACCCAGTTATCCCAAGAGTCGTTTGATAGTGATGGTAATAAAGCGCTGCGCACAACGATGGCTGCAGTTGGCGAGGCGGTTCTCGGTAAAGAAGATCAAATTCGTATGGCTCTGTGTTGTTTGCTTGCTCGCGGTCATCTGCTCATAGAAGATTTACCTGGTATGGGTAAAACTACTTTGGCACATGCGTTGGGAGATGCTTTGGGTTTGAACTACCAGCGAATCCAGTTCACCAGCGATATGTTGCCGGCTGATGTATTGGGGGCCTCAATATTTGATCGTGATTCGGCCAGCTTTCGCTTTGTTCCCGGACCTGTATTTACGCAACTGTTGCTGGCCGATGAGGTCAATCGCACCACGCCAAAAACGCAAAGCGCATTATTAGAGGCGATGGAAGAGCGGCAGGTGACTATTGATGGTGTATCGCATCCGTTGCCAAAACCTTTTTTTGTTATTGCCACCCAAAATCCTGGCAGCCAATCGGGCACCTATCCACTGCCAGAGTCACAGCTTGATCGGTTTTTAATGCGTATTGAGCTTGGCTATCCGGGTCATGATGCCGAGCGACTTATGTTGCAGTCCGGCTTGTCGGGTCAACATAAAAAGTCTGTCCGCCAATGCATGAGCGTTGAGCAGTTGATAGATTTGCAAGATAGGGTCGATCACGTCAAAGTATCGGCCCCGTTGCTCGATTATTTACAGCGATTGGTGGATTATTCGCGCACTGCTGCCGACTTTGCTTATGGGCTATCGCCGCGAGGCACCTTATCTTTGCTGCAAGCGGCTAAGTCTTGGGCATTTATAGACGGTCGAAATCACGTTATTCCTGAGGATTTGCAATCGGTTTTACCGTGGGTCGCTTCCCATCGTTTGGCATCAACCAATGGCACGTTAAGTAACGGTCAGTCGCTAGTTGCGCAAATGCTCGATGCTGTCGATGTGCTTTAGTATCAGCGACACTATTCGCTAAGGCTGATTTTCCTGCATGCGTATTCCTAGTGACCTTTATCAAAAGCGTTATCGCGATCGCCGCGGGCGGCAAGGTCGCCGTAGCCGCTTTAGTTGGCGTCAGTCCTGGCGTGCTTGGATAGACAAGCGCCTTCCTCCAAAGCGCGAGCAAGTACTTTCGCATCGTAATATTTTTATTTTTCCATCGCGAGCCGGCTTGGTNTTTACGGGGCTGCTCGTTATGCTCTTGCTGGTGGCGATCAACTTTGAAAACAGCGCGATTTTCGCCTTGGTCTTTTTGTTAGGGGGCTTGCTGGTTGTCTCTATATTACATACCTTTGGCAATTTAATGGGCTTAAAGATTTCGGGGCGCACTGCGGAGGCAGCTTTTGCAGGGCGGCAAGCTATTTTCCCGATCATGCTCTCGGCGACAGGCCGTCAACATTTTGGTGTGCAACTTAGTTGGCAGGATATCTCTTCGGATCGAATTGATGTCGCTAAACAATCCGAACGTAGCATCCCTATGCGTTTTAGAACGGGGCCTCGAGGTATTTGTAAGCCAGGTCGCATTAAAGTTGAAACCAGTTATCCATTGGGTTTAATTACGGCCTGGACCTGGGTTGATTTAGCCATCGACACTGTGGTTTATCCCTTTCCTGATAAAAGTGCTGGAGAGCCCGTTAGCCAAAGTGCCTACCACGAATCAGGTGTGCAAGAGCGTGCCGGTAGCGATGATTTCTTTGGTCTGCGTAGCTATGTCGTTGGCGATAGTATGCGATCAGTGGCGTGGAAAACATTTGCCAAGACTGGTCAGTTATCGAGTAAGCAATTTGTCGATTATATTGATCACAGACTGTGGCTAGATTGGGATAATGCGACGGGCGATGATGAGCAGCGTCTTCAACAGCTGTGTCACTGGGCGCTGGTGGCAGAGTCGGGGCACCATGAATATGGTTTGCGTCTGCCCGGTGTTAACGTGCCGCCGGGTCGGGGAATGCCTCATCTCAATATATTGCTTTCGGAATTAGCACTTTATAAATTGCCACTTAAGCAGTCTTCTGGCTCTTACGCCGGGTCAATGCGACAAGCTGGCTCGTCCAAACCGAGTGTTGCGCTATGAGTGCAGCAGAGCAAATACCACGTAATAGTATCATCTGGTTGTTGAGCGCCCAGCTGGCGGTGATCATCCCGCTAATGGGGCTTATGAGTTGGTGGATGATCGCTTTTTGGCTGTTGTGTGCTGTATGGCGCGTTGCGATGTTTCGCGGTGAGGCAAGCTTTCCAGGCAAAATAGTCCGAGGCATATTGGTAGCGTTAGGCGGCTTGGGTGTCGCAATCTCTTTTAGTGGTTTGGGTAGTTTAGAAATTGCGGTGGCGCTTTTAATTCTTGCATTCTCCCTTAAGTTAATTGAAGTCCGGACTCGACGCGATATGTATTTGGTTTTCTGTCTGGCGCTTTTTATTGTAGCGGCAGCCTTTTTATTTTCGCAGTCAATATTTCTTGCCATCTATCAAGTCTTTAGCGTTGTATTGATTATTACTGCAATGGTGGCGACACAACATTCGTTGTACAACCGCGAACCGGCGTTGGCAATACGCATGGCAGTCAAGCTCGTTGCGCAAGCTGTACCAGTAATGATTCTTTTTTTCGTAGTCTTTCCTCGCATTGAGCCAATATGGTCGGTCCCTCACAATGTGCCGTCTGCTGGGATAGGTATGAGCGATAACATTGAACCTGGTGATATTGCTAAGCTGAATCAGTCCGATGAATTGGCGTTTCGTGTCGAATTCGATGGGCCAATGCCGCTGCGACAAGGCATGTATTGGCGCGGTATGACCTTGTCAAATTTTGATGGGCGCAAATGGTCGGTGGGTTCTTCCATTAAAAGAAATTCTGGGGCCGAGAATACAGCAGCCACTTATGAGCTTTATGGTGAGCCTCTGCGCTACAAAATGACGATTGAGCCGACCGGTAAAAATTGGCTGTTCATGCTACCTATCGCAATCCCTATTGATTCAACACAGGGGTCTACGATGGCTTTTGTACAGACCGAAGATTTTGCATTACGCAGCGTAATGGACTTAGACCGACCTGTTGGTATAGAAGTTGAATCTTACGTGAATTATAGTGTTGGCCTTGATATAAGTGAGGCACAGAGAGTTGAAAATACCAAACTGCCCAGTGGTTTTAACCCGCGCGCGCTGAGCTTCTCTGCAGATTTACGCAAGCGTACGGACTCACCTCAAGAATACATTGATCAGTTGTCAAAATATTTGATCGATCAGGATTTTTATTACACGCTTGAGCCACCCGCATTAGGTCGTGACACGGTAGATGATTTTATTTTTGGTACCCGGCGTGGTTACTGTGAGCACTATGCTAACGCGTTTGCTTTTTTACTGCGTGCAGCCAACATTCCAGCGCGAGTGGTGGTGGGTTATCAGGGAGGAGAAATCAATCCGCATAATATGACTTTAAATGTGAGGCAGTTGGATGCCCATGCTTGGATAGAGTATTGGCGAGCTGGCTCAGGTTGGCTTCGCCTTGATCCGACGTATATTGTCGCACCTGATCGCATTCATTTGGGCTTTGATGGGGCGCTTGAGAGGGATTCGGAATTTTCGAATAATGATTTATTGTCACCGCTCTTCTATAGAAATATAGGCCTCATCAAGGCGTTGCGCTTGCGTCTAGATGCCATCAATTATATGTGGCAGAAGAAGGTTGTTGGTTTTGGCGCCCAAGAGCAGCGAGAGGTGTTAAACGATTTTTTAGGTGGTGTCACATCGCTTAAGTTAGGGTTGTTAGTCGCTGGTATTCTGATCATTGTGCTTGGGACCTTGGCGCTATGGATACTATGGGGCGCACGCGGCATCAACTTCTCTCCAGAAAAAACGTTGTATTTAAAATTCTGTAAAAAAGTCTCTGCTAGGCTAGGTTTGTTCAGAACAAAGTCGGAGACTCCACAAGCCTTTGCTGAGCGTATTATTGAAAAATATCCGCAAAGTGCTGAGCAGGTTCGTGCTATCACAAGGCAATATAATGAGATTGCTTATGCTGGCGCGCGCTCCGCAGCCAATCTCGCGCAGCTCAAGACTTATATTGCGAGTTTTAAGCCAGGTGTAGCAAGCGCTAAGCTGTAATCCTCGCCCCTGGCTTGTTACTGACATTCATCTGTAGTTAAATCGAGTTTATTTCCGTATACATCGTGCCGGTNGCTTGATGTAATGGGAGCGTTGCGTGGCGAAGTCGCTGCGCTTGCCCGGCCGAGCGTCGCTGACCGTGGCCAGCTATATCTCTATTTTTCGTGTTTTGTTCAGTGCAGTGAACTTGTGAGTTATTGGCTGAGAAAAATATTAACTTTGACGTAAACATTAATCTTTGATGCGTCTATTGACCATTGTAACGGCCTGGTACGCTAAACCATGAAGCTCTTTCAGCATGTTCAAACGCCTTGTGTAGGTGTGTGTTCTACAGGCATAGGCGACTCCGTGTGCCGGGGTTGTAAGCGTTTCGATTATGAGGTGATTCGCTGGAATAGTTATGATGGCAGCCAAAAATTCTCTATCGATCAGCGCTTAGATCATTTGCTCAGCGGGGTGGTGGCTAATCGGTTGCATATTTTTGATTCACAGCGCCTTGCTGATCAGCTTAAATTACAACAAGTTCGTTATGCGAGCTATCGCGATCCTTATTGCTGGCTACACGAATTGTTGCGCGCTGGTGCTAGCCAAATAAACGATACACAAGACTACGGCTTCAATCGACGAGAGCGGGAAGGGCAATGGACTCTGTTGCAGTTGCGAGAGCAAATCGATCATGAGTTTTATTTGTTGTCGGTTGCCCATTACGAGCGATATATCGTTGCTAACCAATTCAGAGCTCGTCAGGGTAGCGATGCCAATCGCTAGCTGATGCTTTGGCGGCGTAATCCATGCTTGGATTTAGCGCTGGTTTAAGCACGGCCTGAGCCTCAACTTAGTAAGAGTGTAAATACATATTGTGAATGCAACTTCTTCCAATGCGGTGTTAAGAGCCGATACAGCCTCCGCCGACTATGGCGTTGATTTGACGCCGGTTCAAAGCTTTTTGCGTTGCGCCACACCTTTGTCTTGGCTTGAGCAGGTTGATGCTAATCTGGGCTTACTTTTGATTGATCATGCTAACTGTGAAAAGAAAGCAGCATCGACAGCGCTAAATTTATTGTATAAATATATTGACCGGCCTGAGCTTTTACACAAGCTTTCCAAACTTGCTCGTGAAGAGTTGCGTCATTTTGAGCAGGTGCTTGAGCAAATGGCGCGATTAGAAATTCATTATGAGCATGTTAGCCCTTCTCGCTATGCGGCAGGAATGCGCCAGCACGTGGCAACCCATGAGCCCGCAAAACTTGTTGATACGCTGATTGTAGGCGCTTTTATAGAAGCGCGTTCATGTGAGCGCTTTGCACTACTCGTGCCGGTGATTAGCACCATCGACATGGCTCTGGGAAAGTTTTATCTATCGTTGCTAAAATCTGAAGCCCGGCACTTTAAAGACTATCTTAATCTCGCTAGTAGTTATGCCTTGGCACATAACAATAGCGAGGCCGCGGCGCTTAAAGGGGTAGCAGCTAACAAAAGAATGATTGATGTTGAGCGGCGTATCGACTTTTTTGGCGAGATAGAGGCTGGCCTAGTGACAGCCCCAGATAGCGAATTCCGCTTTCATAGTGGCGCGTCTAGTTAGCTAAAAAAGCTACTTCGTTAACAGTTATCGTCAAAGCTAAGTTCTTAAGTTCTTAAGTTCTTAAGTTCTCAAGTTATCAAGTTCTTAAAGGGTTACGTGGTTGCGGGAGTGTCGGGCGGTTCTAATGCAGACTCGCTTTCTAAATGATTGCCTAGCTTTAATAAAATGAGTAAGGACGGCACCACAGCTAGCGCAGTAAGAATAAAAAATAATGGCCAATTGCCTTGTAGCCAGTCAACCAACTGGCCGCTTGATGACGCAAAAAAAGTTCGCCCCAGTGTTCCGAGTGATGCCAGCAACGCATATTGAGTTGCGGTGTAGGTTCTGTCGCAAAGAGACGATAAAAAGGCAACAAAAGCCACGTTTGACCAAGCCGAGGTAAACCCATCAATGATGACTGTGGTGGCGAAGAGCCATTTGATAGGTCCTAACGAGGCCAATACGGCGAACATGAGATTGCTGGCTGCCATGGCTATACCAGCCACAAACAGACCTCGCACAATGCCAAAGCGCACTACAAAAGCACCGCTGAGCAGTGAGAATACAACGGTGACGCCCCAACTCACTAGCTTTGAATAGTAGGCGATATCAGAATTGCTAAATCCAATTTCCCGATAAAAGACCAGCGACATTCGGCCCAGAAATGCCTCGCCAATCTTGAATAGCACGATAAATAATAATATTCCCAGAGCAAGTTTAACGCCGTTGCGATTAAAAAATGCGGCTAGTGGTGCGATGACTGCCGAGGCGAGGGCGGCGCTTAAATAATCGAGCTTGTCGACATTCGTATCGGGCGACGAGTTCGGATGGGTAAGTGTGCTTGCCGTTCGATGATTATTGCCAATCAATAATATGCCTGCCGTTAAAAGAGCGGCGCCAGCGAGTAATCCCGACGGAACATACCAGGCTGATTCTTTAATGGCATCGGCAATGCCGGCACCACCCGATAGTAGCCAAAGGGCGAGTAAAAGTGGGCTTGCTGTCGCGGTCAGCGCGAGTAGTTTTCGATAGCTCGACTGACGTTTAGCCNCATCGATATAACTTGCCCTAACGCCTTGTTGTTTGGCTTGTCGCTTTTGCATGTCAGGTTCAGGGAAAAAAGCCACTAGCGTAGTCAGTATCAGTAATGCCGGTGCAATCATCCTATATAAGGTAGGCCAGTCGAGAGTGAAGCTGTCAGCTAATAAAAGAACTACTGCGCCAATGCCTGCATAGCCGGTCCACCAACCAGCAATTGCCATGGCGGCTCCTACCGACATCAATTCTTTTTCATCCTCACCAATAGAATCGATGCGAAATGCGTCGATGGCAATGTCCTGTGTAGCTGATGCTATTGCAACAACCAAGCACAGTAAGATAGTTAGACTGGCATTGCTGGTGGGGTTGGTAGTTGCCACTGCAATGCAGGCGAATACCATAATGAGCTGAGTTGCTACAATCCAGCTTTTACGCTGGCCGAGGTTGATGCCAAACGGGCGCTGAATTCGGTCAATCAACGGCGACCAAATAAAATTGATTGAGTAGGCGGCATAAATTGCACCGGCATAACCAATGCTGGAGCGGCTCAGTCCCGCGTCCTTGAGCCAGAGTGTGAGCATGGAGCCAATGACAACCCACGGTAGGCCACTGGCGATACCCAAAACAAAAATACGCAGAGAGCGCGGATCAAAATAATAGTGCATAAGTATCTGGCAGTGATAATGGGTAAGCGGTGGCTACGGTAATGCTGTCTGCCAAATAGGTCAAGGGATGCTTCTTCCATCGGGATAGAGCGGAGGTAGCATATCCTTAGCATCAGTCGCCACACTTGGCAGGTTGCGGATAGCGTCATCGAGCAACTCGCCGCGCCAGCTGGACGGCTCTTCTGTATCACTAGGAGCACTATAGAGCCATGCGTTGAGATCTTCGCTTGCCTGAATGAGTGCGGCACTGCCAATTAAGGCCATGATGGCCTCGCTGTTATGGGCTTGAGTAAACGCATAGTCTGGTGAGGGCTTGTTTGTTGAGACCCTGCCGATGGACGAGGCACTGCGGCCAGCGCTGCTTTGCTGAGCTTGTTGCTTGATTTGTTGTGACTTTTCATGTGCATAGGTTTTTAACCAGAGGCTTAATGCTTGCTTAGCTGCCATGGCATTATTATCGGCACAGGCTTGTTGTAACGAGCGCAAGCAAGCGGTGCTGTTGTTTTGATTTTTGTCGGGGTGGGCCCGCTGGTTTGCGCTGCTGTTGGCTGTTGCTCGGTTGTGTCTAATCCAAAGTGCACCGGCGATCACTGTCACTAGCCAGGCGAGCATAGCCAAAATCGCGATGTTGCGCCAAAAAGGCGTCTGTCTTTCACTGCCGGTAGATTCGATGGTGTTTTCTGAGTCGCTGCGGCTAACGTTATTTTGTGAGCTAGCGCCCGGTGGCACCAAAGCTTCCGCTCGTTGTTTCGATGCTGGCAACGTGTTCGTATTTTCCTGCGCGCTATTGGGTGCATCGGTAACATAAAATGTTTTGCTAGGTAAACTTGCGGTTTGTTCTTGTCCAGAGTTCGTATCCCACCAAGTCAGGCTTATTGGGGGGAGAGTAAAGTTACCAGGGCGGGTAGGTATGAGTGCAAAAGTGTCAACGCGCTTGCCTGCCACACCGCCTTGCCATGGTTGACTAATGAAAGCCGGTTTTTCTGGATAGATATTGAGTCCATCGATAGGCGCACTGTTGGGCTGTGGAAGTTGCGCACCGGCTAAGCCCTCGGCAAATACCTCGATTGAACGTGTCAGAGGTTGCCCGACGACCGCGTTACGGTTGCTGTCATCCCATCGCTCCGTTATGGTGAGATTTTCTGCTGGCAACCATGATTTACCCTGCATAGCAGCAGGAATATCTTTTACCACGACGTTAATAGGATCTGCGCCCAGTTTTATTTGCTGGCCACCGGCTAATGAATTTGCGCCAAAACCGAAGCCAAACCGACTGCGATTTGCGCCAATGACCGCGGTGAGTACTTGAGGGTCTATGTTGATTGCACCGGCTTCTTTAAAAAATACGGCATAGCGCTTTTCAACCACCTGATAAGTTTGCCCACCGATGCTGCGTTGATAGGTGGCATCTTCGAGCTCTGTAATATCTGTATTAGGGATTTCTAGCGGAGTGATTTCAGCATTATTTAACCCGACCCGATAAATCACACGAAACGTATAGAGTACCTGCTCGTCGACATAGGCAGTGGCTTTATCGGTTTCGGCCTGTACCACCATCGATTGATCATCTAATCGATCAGGTGGTGCTACTGGTTCGCTTATAGTTATTGTTATGGGAGCACTGCTGCGTTTGCGTTGCGTGATGGGTGGGATTGTGAAAGTGCCCACTGCCTTGGGTGCCAAGGTAAGTACTAGCTTCTGTACCGACTCGGTGCGCCCGTTCACCATGGAGTACTCGCTTTGAGATGAGCGATTGACGATAGTAAAGTGCTCGCTAATTACTTGGGTATTGATTGAATCGAAGCCGTTACTGTCGTTACTGCGTAGCTCTAAACGCAGCGTTTCATTTAATGGTAGCGATTGCCTATCGGCGCTCACCACCAATGCCCACGACAATTTTGGTATAGTTAAACAAAGCAAAACACCACAACAAAGCCCACCTGACTTTAGTAGGTGAGCGATCCTCACGGTTCGATTCTTCTGGCTATGCCATTTATTAATTACGTGCTTTACCATAATTGACCATCTTTACTTTCATCAACAACGTTGCCTTGGCGTTCTCGCACCTGGCGTTCATATTGAAATTTTCGGCGCAATAAGCCGCCGGGGTCATCTTCTATTTTATTGAGCCATTGCTGTAATTTAACCTGCTCGGCCTCATTTAATTGCTGTTGGGTTGGTCGGGACTGTTGTGCGGCGGCATCTTGATCGCTTTCCTGGGCCTCTCTGAGTTGCTCATCAATTGGCGGATTGGCACCTTCGACAGCAGTGTCCGGCTCACCATCATCAGGCTTGCTCGAGTCCTCTGAATTGCCGCTAAAATCTGCCGAACGTGATTCCTGATCTTTATTTTGCGCTGGATTATTGGCGCCAGACTGCTCATTATCGCTGGCGGTTTGGTCTTGGGCGTTATCCTGCTCATTCGAATCGTTTTGCGTCGGTTGGTCTGATTGCGAGTTTTCGTCAGACGGCTCTTGCGACGAGTTGTCGGCGGAGTCTTCTGGGTTGTCTTGTGATGGATCTTGCTGCTCGGACTGTGTTTGTTGCAAAAGTTTTTCAACAATTGTTTTCGCTTCACTCGCGGCAACAAAATCTTCTTTTAGTTTAAGTGCCCGTGTGTACTGTTCAATAGCCTCGGGTAAACTGCCGCTGCGCGCTAAGGCATGGGCAAAGTTATAATGGGCATAGGCAAGTTTTTTTTTCTCCTCGGCACTGGCATCTGTATATGCTTCGGCTGTTTTTGAGAGACCGCCCGTATCAGTGGTGCTGGCCGCATTTTTTTCAGCGGCTAGGTTTTGTTCAAATGCATCGAGCGCTGTTTCGTATTGCTTGCTGCGAAAGGCCGCCGCGCCGCGCCAATCGTCGCGTTTAAATAGTTCTGCAGCTTGTTCATATTGCTGATCACGCCATAGTTTTTGGGCTTGTTGATCGGGTGACTGCCAAAGGTTTTTAAAGTGCCAGCTTGTAGGCAGCTGTTTTGGCGTGGCTGCATCATCAGTGGTTGACGCTTCAAGTTGGCTTGGTGGACCCGATACTGCGTTATCCTCAGCCCAAGTAGCCACTGGATGCAGGGAGCCCAGCGGGAGCAAGAGCACACAGGTTAACACCCAGCCGCGGCGAAAGGCGCACAGTGCTACCGGTAGAATAAAAAAACAAAGGCTCGCGCCTCGATCAAGCCATGCATCGAACACAAGCGTTTCTTGCGCTTGGTCATCTTCGAGCGGATTATTACTGGTCAGCGACAATTCACTCGTCGCGGTGGTTTTTAGCGCGAGCGCGATGTCGGAATTATCATCACGCATATTGAGATAGGTGCCGCCACTGCGGGTAGCTAGACTGCGCAATGTGCTGGACTCAAGTTTTGCCGTTGCGATTGTGCCTCGCGCATTTTTAAGGAATTTTCCATTGGGTAGGGGTATCGGGCCACCCGTTGCCGTGCCGATGCCGATGATGACTAGTTCGGCGCCACTGGCGCTGACAATGCGGCTTACATCGGCTTTATCGCGGTTGAGTACCTCATCAGTAAACCAAACAACCCGTGCTTTATCGGGCGTTGTTTTAAGAATGGTTTCTGCCAGTAAAAAAGCAGCCGTAGCATTGCTGCCAATGCTCGGCATGATTTCTGGGCTTAGCGAAGGCACGAGTGCGGCAATGGTTTTNGCATCGTCAGTGAGTGGACTGACCAGATGCGCATCACCCGAATAGGCGATGAGTGCGCTTTGGCCTTCATCGCGTCGCGCCAAAAGCTCAAGTAACTTAAAACGCATGCGGGTTAAGCGTGAGGGTGCGATGTCCTGAGCATGCATCGATAATGTCAGGTCAGCTATCACAATAACGGTACTACTAGCTTTTATAGGGGTCTGCGGAAGCTTCTCCCATGCCGGTCCTGCCAGCGCTACGAGGCCAATACTTGTAGCCAGTGCGCAGGCGGCTACGGGCAACGCCCGCTTTCGCTCCGTAAGCATGTTGGCTGAATTGTTTAGCAGGTGGGTGAGTAGCGCGGGGTCAATGACCCGCTGCCATTGTGATTGTCGGCTATGAGTGTGCCACTTCCAATAGAATAAGAGTAAAGCCGGTGGTATTGCCAGCAGCCATAAAGGGCGTAGCCAATGCAGTGTTAGCAGCGTGTTGAGTAGTTCGCTCATGGCTTTGACTGCCCCGAGTGTTGAGCGCTAAGGCGGAGATTAGGCAATAGCAGGGCGAGTATGGCTGCAAGAGCGAGTGATAGTGGCCAGTAAAACAACTCTTTAACGGGACGAAAGCTTTGTTCGTTTTGTTCGACAGGCTCTAGGAGGTCTAGTTCGGCATAAATGGCTTCTAGCTGCTCTGGGCTGGTAGCGCGAAAGTAACGACCGCCACTTTGCTCGGCGATAAGGGTTAACGTTTCTTCGTCAAGATCTGCACTGAGGTTTCGCCGTAATGAACGGCCAAAGATGCCTCCGCGCGTCGTCTTTTCGCTGCCTATACCAATAGTATAGATTTTCACGCCTTGCTCTGCGGCTAATTGACCGGCTTCTAACGGTGTTACGCTGCCGGAATTATTTGCGCCGTCGGTGAGTAGTATCAGTGTGCGTGACTCGGCAGGTCGTTCTATCAGGCGTTTGATCGAGACCCCTATTGCGTCACCAATCGCTGTTTTTTGTCCAGCAAATCCGAGTTGCGCTTCGAGTAAAAGCTGTTTGACCGTATTGGTATCAAACGTGAGTGGCGCTTGTAAGTAGGCATGGTCGGCAAAGAGGACTAATCCAATGCGGTCACCCGAGCGTCGGTCGATGAAACCACTCAAAACATGTTTGACCATTTGGATCCGCGTAGCGGGCGTTCTTTGGATAAGCATATCGCGTTCGTCCATGCTGCCAGAAATATCGACCGCAAGAAGTAAGTCGCGTGCAGAGGTAGGTAGTGCAATAGACTCGCCTATGATGACCGGCCTGCAGCATGCAATGACCAGCGATACCCATAAAATAATCAACCCCATCAGCCTTGCCCAGTCGGTACGAGCAGAGCCTTTTCGTTGCGTCTCTAAGCTTTTAATGGCTGCAAAAAATGGCACGCGTAATGCTGCTGATTGCTCATTAACCGCGGGCAGGTAGAGATAGATCAGTATGGGCAGTGGCAGCAGAAGTAATGGCCATGTGAGTTGTAATGTCACGGGTCACCTCGGCTCGTTGAGTGAGGAGGAGATCGATCGATCGACGGCGGAGCTGGTTTGAACTGTAATTGTTGAATCCATTGCCGGACAAGCTTTTGTAAGCGGGTGACGTCCACGTTCGGCGTTGCTTGATAGTGTAATAATAATTGCCGGCCTTGCGCGCAGTTAAGGCATGGGCGAGCAACCAACCGGTCTAGCTGGGCGAGCCAAGCTAGACCGGTTTGATTTAATGCAACCTGACCAGCGTAGTAGTGCTTGCAGCAACGCCTGAGAAGTCCATTGGTTTGTAAGAGGTAGCGGTTGATATTGCCATCCTGCTGATAGCGGGCGTAGATTACATCTAATGCCGTCAGCAGCTGCAGTCTTTTTTGCCGGCGTTGCCAGTGGTTTTTTATCAGCCTGTAGCAAGCCCAGCCCGATAAAATGAAGATGGCTGCTACTATCCACCACCCTAAAGTTGGCGGCCACCAGTTTATTGGGTTGGGCAGCATCAAAGGCGGTAGTGCGTCGAGAGGGTCTTGGCCTGTATTAGTGACAACGCTATGGGCAGGCGTATCGCTGAGCCAGGATGATAGCTGGCGGTGATTGAAAATAAAGCTGCTGTTAAAGCTTTCTATTATCTGACTTACAGGATCATTCATCCACCGCTTAAACGGCCAAACATTAGGCGGTGCATAATTTTGAATCGCGAGTAACAGTTTCATGATGCTGCACTGCCTGGTGCGCGGCCAAGCGGATTCTTACTGTCGGAAGAATCGGTCGGCTGGTGGAGGCCTGCGCGCGTTGGCTGGTTTCTTCCAGATCGATACCAGCTAGTTAATGCGCTCAATGCATCACTGTCCGTAGAGAGGATATTCAGTTCAATGCCAAGCCGCAGTAAAGCGGTGCGGGTATTGTCGATTCGCTGGGAAAATAAGGCGGAAAAATCGCGACGCAGGCCTCGAGCAGAGGTGTTTAAAATGCGGCGCTGTGCTCCATCGGTAAAGGCCATTGCGCCTTGTGCTGGCAGATTTTGCTCCATTGGGTCGTATATCAGTATGGCGTTAATGTCGCAGTGTCTGGCGAGTTGATGCAGCTGTTTTATGCAGGCATCATCAAAGTCAATAAAGTCGCTGACAATGAACACAGCACTGCCGGGTCGGGCAACTCGACGAAGTTCCACCAACATTTGTTCAAGGTTAATAGCAGTGGGCGTAGTTTTTGTCGCAGCAGGCTCAGCAATAGATCTAGCTGGCTTGGCAATTAACTCATTAGAGAATGTGTCGAGCGCCTTGAGCATGTGCAGTGCCGCCCCCCGATTGCGGGCGGGCCTAATGTCGATATGACGCTGCTCGTTAAAAATTAAACCACCAATACGATCATTGTGATCTAGTGCAGCCCAGCTTAACAGGGCGGCCACTTCTGCCGCCTGAACCGATTTAAAGCAGCAGCGGCTACCAAACGCCATCGAGCGACGTTGGTCTACTAACAAAAAGACGGGGCGCTCGCGCTCTTCACGAAAGAGCTTGGTATGAGCAATACCGGTGCGGGCAGTCACCCGCCAGTCGATGGCTCGGAGCTCGTCACCGGCTTGGTAGTGGCGCACTTCTTCGAATTCTAGGCCGCGACCACGAAAAAGCGTTTTACTTCCACCTGCCAGCTGGCTGCGTGAACGTCGGCGCGAGAACAATTCGATATCTTTGGCAGCATGCCGAAGTCCCAATAAATTATTCAAATGGGTATGTGCGCCGCGAGCCATTAGCAGCACCACTNTCTTATTGTGTGAAGGTTCGTCGTCGCCTTTGCAGAAATAACGCNGNTCAGGGTATTTATTGTGCAATAAACACGAGCAATGACCTTTCGTTTAATCCACAGCANGCCCCTACGATGAGAAAGCATGAAATGCCTTTGTAAGTAGTTAAACAACGGGAACGATATCAATCAGTTTGTCGATAGCCGNATTGGCGTCGATGCCATTGGCCTCGGCTTCAAAACTAACGATAATTCTGTGTCGCAGTACATCGTGGGCCACTGCCTGTACGTCGTCGGGTGTGACGAAGTCATCACCACGCAACCATGCGTTGGCGCGAGCGCAGCGGTCAAGTGCAAGCGTGGCGCGCGGGCTACCGCCATAATCTATCCAGTTTTTCAATTCCACATCAAATAGTTCTGGTGTGCGGCTTGCGATGACGAGCTGCACAATGTACTGCTCGACTGCTGGGGACATATGCATGTCGAGAATTTCTCGTCGTGCGGCAAAAATACATGCATCGGTAACAGGTTCGATGGCGCTGGTGGGTGTCGTAGCGTCGGCTTGACCAATACTGCCGCGCAGTTCATTACGGACTAAACGCAATATATCGAGCTCCGTTGCTGCATCGGGGTAATCGACCATCACATGCAGCAAAAATCGATCCAGTTGTGCCTCGGGCAAAGGGTAGGTGCCTTCTTGTTCAATAGGGTTTTGCGTGGCCATCACCAAAAAGAGTTCGGGTAATGGGTACGTCGTTTTGCCAACACTTACTTGCCGCTCAGCCATAGCCTCCAGTAGCGCCGCCTGAACTTTGGCCGGCGCGCGATTGATCTCATCGGCCAGTACTAAGTTGTGAAAGATAGGTCCGGATTGGAACTCAAAGTTGCCGGTTTGCGGGCGGAAAATGTCGGTGCCGGTGACATCGCCAGGGAGTAAGTCTGGCGTGAACTGAATACGTTGAAAGTCGCCCTTGAGTCCGTCGGCGAGTGCGCGAATGGCGCGGGTCTTGGCAAGACCAGGGGCGCCCTCTACTAGCAGGTGTCCGTCGGCTAACAGGGCCATAATGAGTCGCTCGACTAAGCGAGATTGGCCTACAATTTTTTCCGAGAGATAATCGCGAAGTGAAAAAAGAGCCTGAGTATCTTGTATCATAATTGGGTAATCAAAAAGTTAGATTAATTGTTGAGCTAAGTTGTTCGCTTGCCTACAGTGTTGCAATAATGCATCTTTGCCACGGCGGAAGCCTATTTTGCCGATGTGTCTTTCTCATCGACGAAAAACCGATCATTGTATACAAGAGCGTGCGGTGTTGCATGTCTGATGTCGATTATCAATGACTATCCTGCTCGGTTAAAGTTCAAATTTTGGTGGCGTTTAGTTATGAAATTTGATGCAAGCTCTCTCGATCTAAGTGATCTATTATTAGCAACTAAAAAAACCAACCAGAATCGGCTATGCTTGCTGCATGAATCAACCTCGCCACCGGTCAGATGAAATCTCTATTATCGTCGAGCTGACAATTAGCCCCGATGAGTTTCTTAAACTCTATCGCGGTGTAGCCAAGGAAGCGGTAGCTACAGCCCGTGATGGCAGGGTTGTGCGATTTCCAGCCATTCGTTTGCAGCCGTTTATTACTCGAGAGGGTATTTCGGGTAGCTTTCGGTTGGTCATTGACGGGCAGAAGAAGTTGCTGCGTATTGAGCGGTGCGCCTAACTTACCAGAAGGTTTGATTATGCACACCTCCCGAGGCTTGCGTGTGTGCACGGCTTTGGTCATAATCCGCGGCCTGCGTATCAGCGCTGCATTATGGTGGCCCCAGCTGGTTCCTTCGCAACGATAAATAGTAAACCCCGCCAGGCCCGGAAGGGAGCAACGGTAGTTATTGACTCGTGTGCCGAAGTGTCGCTGGTTGGGGTTCACCACCAATTTTGCCAGTGCGTTGCTTGCTTAGCGGGTTTTCGCTTCCTACTCAGCCTCTAAAATTTGCCCAGCCGGTCTTGCTCTGCGCCTTATTGCTACTTATAGGCCGCGCGGTGGGCGGGCGAACCTGTGTATAATCGGGGCTAGCTCGAGGGTTGCTTCTAGTGCCCCCTAATATCAACCAATGTGCATCGAAAGCTTTATGTCTCACCAAGTTCTTGCCAGAAAATGGCGCCCGCAATCGTTTGCCGAGTTAGCGGGCCAGCAGCACGTATTGCAGGCCTTGGGTAATGCGCTAGAGCAGCAGCGTATACATCATGCCTACTTACTAACTGGCACTCGCGGAGTCGGCAAGACCACGATTGCACGAATTCTAGCGCGATGCCTCAACTGTGAGACAGGAATTAGTCAAAGCCCTTGTGGCGAATGCACATCCTGTCGCGAAATTAGTGAGGGGCGTTGCCTTGATTTGATTGAGGTTGATGCAGCATCGCGAACTAAGGTAGAAGATACGCGCGAGTTGCTTGAAAACGTTCAGTTTGCGCCGTCGTCTGCGCGTTACAAAATTTATCTAATTGACGAAGTGCATATGCTGTCAAATAGTAGTTTTAATGCGCTATTAAAAACGCTGGAGGAGCCACCTCCGCATGCGGTTTTTATTTTGGCGACTACACATCCACAAAAGATACCTCCAACTGTTTTATCCCGATGCCTGCAATTCCATTTAAAAAATTTGCCCGCGCAGGTCATTGTCGATCACGCTAATTATATTCTTGAGGCTGAGGGAATCAGCGCAGAAACCGCCGCATTACAGGTTATAGCGCACGCCGCAGCAGGCAGCATGCGCGATGCTTTAAGTCTGATTGAGCAGGCTATTTCTTTTGGTAGTGGCGCGGTGCTGCTCGAACAAGTTAACGATATGCTTGGTGTTGTCGATCATCAGGTGTTGGTTGATTTGACTAACGCGATTATTGACGGTGATGGGCGTGCGGCATTAGCACAGCTAGCTACTTACGCACAGAGAGTAACGGATTTCACCCGCCTGGTTGATGATCTACTGGCACTGTATCATCGAGTAGCTGTTGAACAAGTTGTTCCAGGTGCAGGCGCAGAAGCGCAGCTATTAGGCGATACAATTGCTGCCTATGCCAAGCGTATTGCGCCGGAGGATATTCAGCTTTTCTACCAAATTTTGTTAAATGCCAAGCGCGATATGGCTTTGGCCCCGGACCCATTAACCGGCATGGAGATGCTGCTGTTGCGCTTATTGGCTTTTAGGCCCGTAAACGACGATAAGGTATTAGCGGATTCGTCGCGGGTTGCGATCGAGACGAGGCCGCTATCGCCTCAGTCTAAGCAGGAACTCAGCGAGGCACAGCAGGAGCCAAGCCAGGCACAGAAGCCGCCGGTCGATAAAAGCGGCGAGGAGCATGTAACAAAAAAGTCCGCGGCGGTCAGTGACCGCGCTCAGGCCAACACACCATTACCGGTTGATGTGCCGCAAGAGAATAGATCACNTGCTGAGCCTGCGGGCTTGTCTGAGCCGACAGGGGATTTACCCAGTAATGATGAGTCCGGTGCTGCTCCTTTTGATCCTGCCGGTTTAAATCCCGTGAGCTGGTGCGAGATCTTTTCTCGCTTGCCGCTCAGTGGCGTAGTCAGAGCTATTGCTGGGCATTGCGTGCCGCTTAAGGCAATGTCGGGCGCCAGTTGTCATATCGAATTTGCGCTGCAAGATTCTGATGCGCTGTTATATAAAGAAGAGCACAGTGAAAGGCTGGCAACGAGCTTGAGTATTTTTTGCGGTTGTTCGGTAAAGGTCAGTGTGCGTATTGTTGACGACTGGGTTGCGTGTGGTCTACCAGCCGATATTGAGACGCCGGCAATGTACAAACAGCGTTTGCTCGATGAGCGACAAGAGCAGGCAATGGTGGCTGTGCAACAAGATGAAAATATCCAAACATTGCTTGAGGCATTTGATGGCGAAGTGGATATGGATAGCGTTGTGCCAGTGAGTACTGAGCCGGAGGGTGAGCAACCCAATAGCTAAATAGGTTAGCGTCAAAGTGAATAGAGGATGAAACAATGAAAGGCTTGAATGAACTGATGCAGCAGGCGCAAAAGATGCAGCAGCAGATGCAAGAAACCCAGGCCGAGCAGGCCAAGCAAGAAGTTAAAGGTGAGTCGGGTGCGGGGTTAGTGACCGTGGTTATGACTGGTCGTCACGATGTGAAAAGCGTTTCTATTGACGATTCCCTATTAACCGAGGATAAAGAAATTTTAGAAGATTTACTTGCCGCGGCAGTTAATGATGCTGTACGCAAGGTTGAACAAAATACGCAGCAAACCATGGCCGATATGACAGCGGGTATGAACTTACCTGATGGTTTTAAAATGCCATTTTAGTGCTTTGTCAGTTGGCCATTTGTGTTTTTCGTCGCTTCAACTAACCCGGTAATATCAAAATACGTTTTCTATGTCTCATAGCCCGCTTGTCCAGTCTTTAATTCAATCGTTGTGCTGCTTACCCGGTGTCGGCCCAAAATCGGCGCAGCGCATGGCTTTGCAGATTTTGGAAAAAAACCGAGATGCGGGTTTAGAATTAGCAGAATCGCTGACACGAGCTATTGAATTTGTCGGTCATTGCTCCCAGTGTCGAACGCTAACGGAGCAAACAGTTTGTAACATATGCTCATCGAGTCAGCGCGATGGCAGCATGTTGTGCGTGGTAGAAAACCCCATGGATGTCTCATCCATTGAGCAAAGCGGCGAATACCGCGGTAAATATTTTGTTCTACTGGGGNACTTATCGCCCTTAGATGGCGTGGGTCCTGAGCAAATTGGTGTACCGGCTTTGTTAGAGCTAGTGGCAGCGAGTGATGTTGACGAGGTGATATTGGCAACCGGCACGACCGTTGAAGGCGAAGCAACGGCGTATTATTTAGCTGAGCACTTGGCATCGCATGAAGTGGCGGTAAGTCGTATTGCTCACGGCGTGCCGCTTGGTGGTGATCTTGAATATGTTGACGGCGGCACGATCGCTCGGGCCTTTGTAGGGCGTGGCAAATTTAATTAAGCAAAACATTTTGTCTTGCGCGCGCTAACCTGTTGCGTCGGGGCCTATAAGATAGCTAATAAGCGGAACAGCAATGTATAACCAGTCCTTCGAATCTATTGATAACAGTGCTCAGCTTGCCGAGCTGTGTGAAAGACTCACTGANTGCAAAGTCATCGCATTAGACACCGAGTTCGTTCGCGAAACGACTTATTATCCGAGGCCTGCGCTACTGCAGTTACATTACGGTGAGCAAGTTTGTCTGATCGACCCCTTGAGCATTGATGACTTTTCGCCGTTGATTAATATTTTAGTTGATCCGCGTGTCGTTAAGGTGATGCACAGTTGTTCCGAGGACATGGAGGTGTTTAGCACGTTGTTTCAGGCATTGCCGGTTAATGTCTTTGACACCCAGGTGGCTTGCGCACTGTGTGGTTTAGGATTTTCTTTGGGTTATCAAAAAATGGTTGAGGTGCTTTTAGGGCATGAATTAACCAAAACTGAAACACGTTCAAATTGGCTGCAGCGGCCATTGAGTAAAGATCAGTGTCAGTATGCGTTGCACGACGTGCTTTGGCTAATCGATATTTATCATATGCTTACCGATCGATTAGCTGCGTTGCAGCGTGAGTCTTGGTGCGAAGAAGATTGTGCCCGTATTTGTTCTAATGCGGCTAAGGTCGTAGTTGATACAGAGCTTTACTTGCGTGTTAAAGCGGCTTGGCGGCTTCCGCAAGAGGGGATTGCCGTGTTAAGCCGTTTGTGCGCTTGGCGCGAGCAAGTGGCGCGCGAGCAAGATGTGCCTAAGGGNCGTATTGCCATAGATGCAACGCTGATGGATATTGCCAGTCATTTNCCCGCCACTCGTCATGCTCTGAGTGAGTGTGCGCAAATCAGGCACACGACCGTCAGGCGATGGAGCGATGAGCTGTTAGNGCTGGTTGCGCAGGGCATAAAAACAGTACACGACGAGCCTGTTCTGCNGCTGGTNAGTAAGGGCGATCGAAGTCATCGCGAGCTTCTCAAACGATTACAGAAGGTCACGCGAGAAGTGGCCGATCAATTCGATTTGCCCGTTGAAATACTGGGCAAGAAACGTGATCTTGAGCAATATATTGAAACGCGCAATGACTCGGTTATCGGGCAGGGGTGGCGAGCGCCCTTGTTAGCAAAAAAACTTGCCATGGTTCTCGATGCAGATACGTCGTCGGATGCTGTGGCTTGATGAGTGATATTAGGGTGCGGATTGGAACTTTCTAACGAAAAATGTGTGTGTGTCATCTATCGCAGTGAGCGCCGAACTGGTGCTTATTTGTATACGCCCTTGGATTCAAATAAACAAACATTAGATGCGGTCCCGCCGGTATTGCGCGAAACGCTGGGTGAGTTAACTGAAGTGATGCAGTTGGCGCTGAATGCGGAGCGTAAGTTGGCTGGCGCTGATGTCATGGTAGTCATGAAAGAATTGGTCGAGCGCGGCTTTTATTTGCAAATGCCGCCAGCTACTGCAACGAGCGCTAGCGATCGCCATAATGTAACGTTTAAAAAAGCGTGATTAGGCACAGAGTGGTCAGCGACGAAGCGCTGCCAAAGTTAGTCTGGA
>JGI20154J14316_10000213_pt1 | contig 51304 bp, 46 predicted proteins | sample COG_04_FD_14316 | JGI IMG/M metagenome (IMG submission 14316)
GTTCCATTTTGGACTCTTAGGAGCATGTCGTTGACTGTTTGGTTCGCTCTTCCGAACAAGCCAATGGTGCCATCTTTCTCAATCGTCCATGCATCAAGCGTGACAATCAAGTTATCCATTGGAGTTAGAACAAAACCAACTGATGTATTATCTGATTCTTCTGCTTCAAGGCCAGATGCACCAACCGCTTTTCTTTGAATGGTATATCTAGAGTCTGAGTCAATAACGCTATCAACGCTTTGAAGTTCATTGACTCTGAAAGCAGCATAGTCAGTTTGAGTTCCAGATCTCACAACCGTCTTCTCGTTCACTTGAATAATATTTGGAGCTCTGAAAGCTGTTGAGACTGATGCTCTAAAGCTTAACCAAGGAGCCATTTGCCAACCCAATGCAACTTTTCCAACCGTTGAATCGCCGTAGTCTGAGAAATCTTCATTTCTAAGAGCTATTTGCATATCCATTGTGCTTGTTAGAGGTATTTGCATTTCAGCAAAAAGAGATGAAACATCTCTGGAGCCTGATACATCGCCAGTTGGAGATGAGTTTAATACATCTGCAACAAGTGGATAAGTATCGCCTTCATAGTCAGTGTAATTAATTGTGCCATCCAATCTAGGATCTCTATCATCATCGATCGACTCTTCACGGTACTCGAAGCCTATCAGCAATCCTACGTCTCCCGCTGGTAGAGCCATGAATTCATTGTTAGACATTTTAAAGTCGAACATAGTGAGCTCACTTGTACCTTTTCTGTAAACATCAACCAGAGTTCTTTCAATGTTTGAATTTACACCTGCGCTAAATGGGTTATAAGCAGCTGGCGTAGGGTCATTTAAGGCCGCTTTTAAAAGGTTATTAGAAATTCTATTTCTAGTAACATCTCTAGATTTAGCTATGGAATCAACATAAGCAACTTCCCAGTCCCATGCTCCACTTGAACCTCTAAAACCTTGAAGAAATCTATAAGTTTCTTTTTTCACATTAACAAGCCTATTTACTTCTTCGTATCTGTAATTATCAATGCGAAGTTTTTTTCCTGCAAATATAGCAGTTGGCACGCCATTTACAGGTACTGTCATTTGGTTTAAGTAGTAGTTATCAGCGCCTACATAATGTATTGAAGATGTGAAGGCATAAGAAGCATGCGCTGTTCTATCACTATCAGAACTATAGACTGCAAGTTCTGTGAACGATTCCATCCCGTTGCCCATATCATGGTTGATAAACATAACAGCATTGTTTCTGATGAGCTCGGATCTTACGTCTGTTGAGCCCCAGAAATTACTTCTCAAAGCACCATTACCATCTTGGGCTATACAAGTTCCATAACCTGTATCAAATAAAGGATTTCTATTAGTACACCTTGAATCACCCAATGGAAAGATTTCAAATTCACCATTCGAATCTGTCCAAACATGATTATAACTTTTACCAGCATGCTCTGATGAGCTAGCCATATCCATTTGCGGGTAAATGGAGTTGCTGCTTAGATTTCTAAATGCAGCGCTATTTTTCCATGGGGAATTCGCATCCACGAAAGGTCTGTGCTCTCCAGCTCCCCATCTTGGGTCTTCTTGGGCATTAATCTTTCCGCGATCATAGCGATCAAAGAACACGCTAACGTTGGTGGCACCATCATTAAAAAATGACCCCCATTTAATAGTTACAGAGTTATCCTCAGTGCCAAAGTGATCATAGGCACTAATTTTAGCCTTGATAGATAAGCCTTCATAATCCTTCTGCAAAACGTTATTAATAACTCCGGCAACAGCATCTGCGCCGTAAATAGCTGATGCACCATCACGAAGAATTTCCAATCTTTCCATACCACTAACTGGAATTAAATTTGAGTTAACACTAACCGTTGGAACATAGTCCCCACCAATAAGCTCAGTTTGATAGCCTGGTGAGTTCACTAATCTTCTGCCGTTTAGAAGGGTCAGAGTATTACCTACGCCCATATTTCTGAGGTTATAGGCTCCAGCATCTCCACGAGATGCATTAACACCACCAGAAGCATCTTCAGCCTCGTTAAAATAGTTTAAGCCTTGCTCTGCAATACTTTCTAGAAGATCTTCACCAGAATCAACGCCTATGGCTTCAATGTCCTTGCTTGAGATAATTGAGACAGGAAGAGCTCCCGTGATCTTTGCACCCTTGATTTGCGATCCAACAACAACTACTTCTTCAACATCGGATAGTTTTGTCGAGTCTTCTTGTGCATATGCGCTCATAGCTAATGGCAGAAGTAGTAAGCCTGCAACATATTTTGTGTAATTTATTCTCATATTTTCCCCAAATATTTATTTTTTTCTACCTACATTTTAACAGTTGAGTATATAAAATATAGGGGTCGGGGTGAATAATTTGTTATTTATATATAATAAATAGTTATGTTAAACTCACCTTAAAAATACTTCACTTAATTTTATGTTGAGCTCCAGACAAATAGAAGTTTTCTACCACGTTTACAAAGAAGGTTCTCTTACTAAGGCTGCCAAGGCTTTAAAAGTATCTCAACCCTTGATCAGTAAAACATTAGCCTACGCTGAGCATAAGCTTAATCTTCAACTATTTGTGCGTCATTCACGACGCTTGACCCCAACTCCTGAGGCAGATATTTTGTTTAAACATGCGGCTTCTGTGAACGCCGAGATTTTGCAATTCAATAGTCTGGCCATAAATCTGCGCAAGGAATCATCTGCTGTTATTAATATTGGTTGCACTCCCTCCCTTGGTCTAGGCTTACTTCCAACCTTAATTAATCAATATTTGTCTGAGCATCCCGGCACAAAATTTAATATTACCAATTTACAAAGCGTGGAGTTAGAAGCACAACTTAAGGAGCTCACATTTGATTTAATTATTTCTTATAACTCTCAAAGTTCTGAACTTTTTAAGCAACTCATTTTACATTCCGGTTCGTTAGTCCTGATCTCTTCTTTAAGCAGTGCCCCAAAACAGACAAAGGTTCATCTCTCGTCCATGCATCAGAAACCTTTTATTAAAATTAAGAGCATGAACAAGAATGCTGCTCATGAGGGATTAGATGTGCTGTTGGATGATCAGCAGATCTCTTTGAATTGGGTTGCAGAAACTGAAACCATGCAGGTAGCAAAAGCCATGGTAGAAAAAGGTGTGGGGTATGCAATTATTGATGATTTTAGTGCGACAGTGAATGGCGAGAATATTTCCGTCCATCACATTGAGCCTAAAATAGAATACGAAATCAGCATGCTAAGTAACAAAGAAAAACCTTTATCAGTCAACGCTAAATCTTTTATAGAATTTTTATCTAAAGTAACAGTATAGCTTTGCTGCCAAGTATTTTAGTTTCTATAGTCTAGAGGAGGCTCTCGATCACCGAGCAATGGCACATACTGAAAATCCTCTCCAACCCTGTCTTGATACTCAGCATGAGCTGCTTTAATAATTGAGGGATCTTTAAATATATCTTGAGCAGTATCTGCTAAAACCTGTGCCGCTAGTTTAGTACCTTTCATGCCGATAGAGGTTCCGCCTGCTGCAACTCCTTGCCATGAATGACCGGCCGTTCCTGGCACCCAGGTTGCAGTTCTTAATCCTGCTTGCGGCACTACCCAGCTGACATCGCCCACATCTGTTGAGCCGTAGGTATGCGATGTTTTATAAGGAGCTACCTTTTCTTGATCTCCTATTTTTGCACTCGGTTGCACCATAGTTTGGTAGATCGTTTCAGCATATGCCTGTTCTTCTGGCGTGTATTTAATGCCACCGCGTTTAACAAGATTTTTATGCATCACTTTCTGTAAGACATCATTGGCTAGCTTGGAGTAATTGCCATGCATAACCTCGTGGGTCACAGTCGTCTCAGTGCCAACTGCGGCCCCCTCTGAGGCCTTGACTACCCAGTCAAAAATTTCTTGTACTTTTTCTCTGCGAGGATGCCTCACATAATAATAAACCTCGGCAACATCAGGCACGACGTTCGGTGCCAGACCTCCTTTGGTGATCACATAATGTATTCTTGATTCTTGCGGAATGTGTTCTCGCATCATGTTAACCATCATGTTCATGGCTTCAACGCCATCCAATGCAGATCGTCCTTTATGAGGCGAGCCCGCTGCGTGAGCAGAAATACCAGAGAATTTAAATTTTGCTGATTTATTGGAATTAGATGATTCTGCGTTGGCACCATTAGAGCTACTAGGATGCCAATGCAGCACAGCATCAACATCGCTAAACAGTCCAGCTCGAACCATATAGACTTTTCCTGAGCCACCTTCTTCCGCAGGTGTACCATAAAACCTTATCGTTCCAGGAGTGTTTGTTTTAACCAACCAGTCCTTTACTGCAACAGCAGCCCATGCAGAGGCCGCGCCAAACATGTGATGCCCACAAGCATGACCAGCGATCACATCATCTCTTTCTTCTTTAAAGGGGGAGGTCGTTTGCATTAACCCTGGCAATGCATCATATTCGCCCAGAATACCAATGACAGGACCACCATTCGAATATTCAGCAATAAATGCTGTGGGAATATCAGCTATGCCGGTAGTAATTTTAAAGCCATGAGCCGCTAGCTCAGATTGCAGTAACTCAGAACTTTTGTATTCTTGGTAGCCAACCTCAGCAAAATCCCAGATTTTAAGTGCTACCTCTTGAAATATATCTTGATTTTTATTGATGCTTGCATTGAGGGTTGAGTCAGCAAGACTGGAGATAGAAAATACTAACGCTATCAAGAAACCTGATTGCTTTTGAAACGAACTTTTTTTCCTATCCATTCTTCCTCTCCTAAATGATTAATAACTTCTTTATCAGTTGATGTTAGTACTTTTCTCTTCTCTTGAGAATCCTCAATATAAAAAACACTTTTTATTGGCTCGTGATTTTCAAAGAGGGTCGTACAGCCTAAGACTGTTCCTTCGCCATTCTGCTCTTGAGACATTGCAACTGGAGCTTCGATAGCAGAAGCTTCATTTGTTACATCCTTCGATTGAAAATCCATCAAAGGCTCTTTACCCCATATGGCAAAAGCCTGCTTGGTCATTAACCCAGATACACCCGTAATTAATCCAATTTCAGCGGGCTTGCTTCTAATTTTTTCTAGCATTTGAGCCGTTGCATGCAACATATAATTATTCAAAGGTCCACCTGCAAAGGGCATGCCGCCAGTCACAGTCTTGTCTACGTTATCTGGAACATTTAATGCTTCAGCAAACAATTGAACGGCCACAGGGAAGCAGCTATAGAGTTCAAAGAGAGACGGTTTTATTTGATGTGAATGAGCTGTCTCCATGAGATAGTCTGCCGCTAAATACAGGCCAGCAGGTCTTGCAAGATTAGGTCGCTGAGCTAGAGCAATCATGTGGTTTGTTTCACTAGACACAAGGGGGTAAATCCTTTTGCTTATTGGCACATTCAGCTTATCTGCAATATCCTCGCTGCATAAAATTAGAGCCGAAGCTTGATTCACATTCCAGCTAGAATTATGAAGTTTGTTATAAGGGTAGGCTATTCTTTTATTTTTTTCTGATGGCGTGCAAATCTCTTCAGCACTATATTTCTGTTGATTCCAGGCGTGAGGGTTTTGCTCAGCAACCTCTGAGAATCTTTGATAATAGTTTCCCAAGAAGTTTTCATGTTCTTGCGGTGTCCTGCCATGCCTGAAACGCAAAGCGCTTTCAATTATTGCATAGTAACCAACTGCCATCATTCCTAGGGCTTCGACTTCCTCGGGGATATAAAGATCTTCTTTGGCTTGAATATACTGATCAGGATTTACAGTTAATTCAGTTTCTGCAAATTCTAAGCCCTCCTTTAAAGCTTGAATTTTTTTGTATCGAGCCTCCCCACCAACAATCAAACTGGCACGAATCTCACCATTCAGAATTTTGGTGCAGGCTGAATTAATGAGGCTTTGCTGCAAAATACCAATTTTAGTGAGGCTGGTATGAGCATGAGAGAAACCATGTTTTTCTGCAATCCACTTGCCTGGATCTTTATATGTCCAGTCTCCCTTGGGGATTTGAATATCATCAATGTAGTTAACAATGGATGGGTTTTCGGTATCGGCAATAGCATCTAGGGTTGCTTTCTCCATTAAGACCAAGGCTTCATCGAGATCATCAAATGATCCTTTTTGTTGAAGGGAACCTATTCCAATTAAGACGGGTCTATTTATCATGCTTACTCCTGTAAAGGGTCTCCAGCTACGGTAATTCTATGCAGCAGTCTTTCATAACCATCATAGCCACCTTCTGCCATATGCATAACACTTCGGTTATCCCACATGATCAACATATCAGGCTCCCATTGGTGACGGTATACATATTTTTCTTGGCCCATGTGAGAGTAGAGTTCAAAGAGCAATAAGTCTGATTCTGCTTTTGACAGGCCCTCAATTTCTGCTGTGTAGACTGGATTAATAAAAAGGGCTTGGCGACCAGTTTCTCTGTGGGTTCTAACTATAGGGTGAGACATTTTTTTGTTGGCTTCGTCAGAGGTATGAATCTTCATAGTTCTTTCTTTGCCCTCTGTGGCATAGACCCCATCTTTGGCATAAGGCAATTTAGCTGTATGAATGGCTCGCAAATCACCTAGGCGCGCTTTGAGCTGATCAGATAAGTCATCATATGCATCTGCTGTATTTGCAAACAGAGTATCTCCCCCGTGAGGCGGGATAATTTCCGAGTACAACATGGTAGCTGAGGGTGGTTGGAGCTGAAAAGACCAATCAGAATGCCAGGCTCCTCCAAAAGGGGCAGCCTCTTCATGCGCCTTGCGATGAACCTGAACTACATGTGGGTGGCTTTGCATAGGAATTAAAAATGGTTCTTCACCAAAAGGACCCAAGCGCTGACTGAATCTTTCGTACTGCTCAAGAGTCAAGGATTGTTTAGGGAAAATTGCCACACCGTAAGCAACCCACTGATCTCGGATATTTTTTATTTCAGCATCGGAAAGATTGGTGCCAAGATCTATATCTTCGATTGCGACACCTAGATGAGATGGTGAGTTAGAAGGTAAAAATTTCATCACCCTTAATATACCAAAAAATTAACTCTCCACATATTCGTGATATATAATTCATTTTTTTGGGGCTATAGCTCAGCTGGGAGAGCGCTTGCGTGGCACGCAAGAGGTCGGCGGTTCGATCCCGCCTAGCTCCACCACTCATCACACCATGTGAATTTATTAAAGATAAGTTTGCTATAGTGTTGCTATGAAAAAACCCATAGATAAAGAAACTCCATCAATAGAAAAGGCTTTCAAAAATTTAGATTTTTTAACCAGCAAGGATGCGCGTCCTCTAAGAATTTTATCTGAATACCTTTACCCTAAATTGCAACTTGAAGAACAAAAAGTTAAAGACACCATAGTAATTTTTGGATCAGCAAGAGCGCCATCTCCAGAAGATCTGGGTGGAGAAGAAAGGCTCAGTAAAAATACTAAATTAGCTGAGTACTACGATGCTACAAGAGAGCTCTCAAGAAAATTAACAGAATGGTCTATGAGTCTAGAAGATGAGGTACAAAAATATGTTGTTTGCTCTGGTGGAGGCCCAGGCATTATGATTGCAGCCAACAGAGGAGCAAGTGATGCCGGAGGCAAAAGCATGGCCCTTAGGATATCTCTGCCTTTTGAAAATATTCCCAATCCATATGTGACACCAGAGTTAGACTTTGAATTTCATTACTTTTTTACAAGAAAATTTTGGTTCACCTATCCAGCAAAAGCTCTGGTAATAATGCCCGGAGGTTTTGGGACCATGGACGAATTTTTTGAAATCCTTACGCTTATTCAAACTGAAAAAATTACAAAAAATTTACCTATAGTTCTATTTGGAAAAGAGTTTTGGAGCAAGCTAATTAATTTTGAAAGCTTGGTTGAATTTGGAACAATAGATAGAAAAGACCTAGACTTGTTTTTTGTTACCAGTAGTGTTGATGAAGCTTTTGATCATATTGCATCAAGACTTCATCCCGAATAACCTAGCTAAAAAAGAGCTAACCGATAATTTTTACAGGAGAATAGTTTGATGGAATACACAGAATACTATGAATTATTTAAGCAATATCCTGAGTCTGAGGTAGAGCATGACACCCACAAAGAAGGTTTTAATGGAAAGCGAAACATTGATCTAGAACAGGCCATTACTGAATTAGTGGGAAAAGATAACACCTTATTTTTTTACAAAGAAAGACCTTTTCACTTCTCAATGCTGCTTTTAAATAAACAATATGCTGATTTAGATTTCTGGGTTTGTACCACTCATGCTTTGCATGATGTCAGTGAACACAAGCAAGGCTTGTTAGAGGATGGTGACTACCGCCTATATTTTGATGGTGCGGAGGGACCGATAGAAGAGGGAGAGGAGCAGGGCTATCTATGTGATCTTCCCCTTAATGTTAGAAACGGCCACTTTGATATTGATGAGTTTGAGCAAATACTCGATGAGATTATGACTTTTGAAGGGGCTTTAGAAGAGACCTACTTTATTGAAGAGCTCATTGATCATGGAAGGACTTACACAGAAGATGGGGAAACGTTTAAAGTGTTAGATTGCTCTCATAACAATTAGAGCTTAGGAATACCTTTTTTGAACAAACAATAGTTACAAGTAAAAGCTATGACAATTACCAGAAATATTTTGATTACATTTGCTGTTTATGTCTTCTCATATTGGTTATGGAGAGCCCTGATACTTTCTCCAATAACTGCCATTGATGATCTAGGCAGTCTAATATTTCTTCCTCACGGAATAAGGCTTTTATCCGTTATTCTGTTTGGATGGGTTGGTGTTATTGGTTCTTTGCTGGGCGCATTATTTTCTCCATACATCGTTCTCATGAATGCTGAACCACTTTCAATCTATGATTTTGGTGAAACATGTGCCGGTGCTTTGGCACCTATCTTGAGCATCTTCATTCTGCGATGGGTAGGCTTATGGAATCATGCCTTCAATTCAAAGCAAATATTTAAAGCATTGAGTCTGAAATTATTGATGTTGGTTATTTTTCTATCAAGTTTTCTTAATGCTTTTTCAAGCAATCTCATTACAGCTGCTAATGCTGAAGTTGAGTTTCGATCTCCAGTAGCCATAGTCAATTTTCTTATTGGAGATATAGTTGGTGCACTAATAGTTATTATGCTGGCAATCATGGTAAGTACCGGNTTCAATCGCTATAAAAAAGTCCTGAGCTCAAGCAATAAAACATAACTTATAGTTATAAGTAAATAATATATATTTACCTATTACCAGTGTTTTTTTTGGTATATTAGCGCCATGAATATTGGCGTTCCATCTGAGATTAAAAACCATGAATACAGGGTTGGTCTGACTCCTGAATCTGTTAAAGCCTTAAAAGCTGCAAATCATAATATTTTTATTCAACGAGATGCTGGTGCAGCCATCGGATTTTTAGATGCTGATTACATAGAATCTGGAGCTCAAATATTAGATAGTGCAAAAGATGTCTTTGCTGCCTCGGAATTAATTATTAAAGTCAAAGAGCCTATGCCATCTGAGCTTAGCTACCTTAACTCTTCGCATACCTTATTCACATACCTACATTTAGCAGGTGATCCAAAGCAAGCACATGCATTACTGCAAACAGGTGTGACCGGTATTGCATATGAAACAGTGACCAGTGAATCAGGAGCATTGCCGCTGCTCTCTCCAATGAGTGCTATTGCAGGCCAGTTAAGCATTGTGGTGGGTTCATACCATTTACTAAAGCCAAACAAGGGCCGTGGCACATTGCTAGGAGCTTTTGGTGATCTAGCTCCTAGAGTTGTAACCGTTATTGGGGCGGGTGTTGCAGGTACTGCAGCTATTCAAAAAGCAATTGAAAATAATGCGCATGTAAAAATTATTGATTTATCCCAGAGTCGATTAGATGAATTACAAGAAATTTATGGCTTAAAGAACATTGAATATATTCTTTCCTCCAACGAATCTATTGCTGACGCCTTGCCTGNATCTGATTTGGTCATTGGATCAGTTTACGTGGTGGGGAAGCAAGCGCCAAAAGTTGTGAGTGCTGAAATGTTAAAACATATGACGCCAGGAACAGTCATGGTGGATATCTCCATTGATCAGGGTGGATGCTTTGAAACCAGCCAACCTACTAATCATGACAAACCAACTTTTATCAAGGATGGCATAGTGCACTATTGCGTGACAAATATGCCGGGAGCCGTGCCCTTAACTGCTACTTCGGCTTTGAATAAGGTGACCCTTCCATTTATTCTCGATCTTGCTAACAAAGGCGTTGAAACAGCGCTAAATGACGATGAGCATCTCCGCAATGGTTTGAATATTCAGGACGGAGAAGTGAAGCATTCAGCTGTAAAAGAAGCCTTGCTAGCTGATCACTTCAAGCTCTAGTACTGTCTTCCTTGCATCAGAAATGGCCCCATGTATGTAACCTATCGAGGTGCAATCCCCGATAGAGCTGGTGGGAATGCCTTGAGCTTTTATTTCATTTGATAGCGATAAATTTGGGTTTGCACCCATGGCAATAATGACCTGATCCGCCTTGCCTAAATGTTCTTTTTCAGAATGCTCATAGCGCACTCCATCCCTTGTTATTTCTTTGATAGTTACTTGAGTTAATAATTCTGCCCCGTGCTCTTTAAGTAGATGAACCACCCTTGATCTCCTTACGATGCTTAGGTTTGGACCTAAGGAAGACGATGGCTCGAGCACTTTTACAGTCCTGCCTCGCTCGATTAAAAATTCTGCAAGCTCCAAGCCAACCAAATCTCCACCAATAATAATAATATTTTTCGACAGAGGCATCCAAATTTTACTTAGCAATGTGAGAACCGGAATATGTCTTAGCAGCTGACTAGCCACCCCAATCTTTAAAACTAATTGTTGAAATAGCGAGAGTTTTTTAATTGCCACCGAATCGGATCCAAACAATAAACCTCTTAGCTGCTCACCATCAAAAACGTGCTTCAATTCTTTGCCAGGTATTTCCGGCGCATCCCTTTTTGCTCCAACCGCTACTATCACATAATCAGGTTTATGATTGGCAATCATTTGGCTGGTTGCCATGGTGGATGTTTTTATTGGAACTTTTAAGTCTTTTAATGCATTGCCTAGAAAAGTAATCAACTGGCCATTGGGTCCATAAGCTAGTGCAGCAACCCTTAAAGTGCCCCCAATGTCTTTATCTTTCTCCCAAATCTCAACTTCATGCCCCTTTACAGCAAGCAATCTGGCTGCCTCCATACCACCAGGTCCTGCTCCAATAACTAGAATTTTTTTCCGATTACCATCAGTGCATATAATATTTTCATTTAAATGTTCATTCCCTAGCTGAGAATTAACCGCGCACATCATGGGCTGGTTAATAAAGATTTGACTGACGCATACATAGCAATAAATACAAGGCCTGATTAAATCTTCTTGGCCAGCCACTACCTTATTGGGTAGGGTTGGATCTGCCAACACCTTTCTTCCCATGGCCATAAAATCAAAATCATGATTTTTCAAGCCTCGCTCAGCAATATTCAATTCAATTCTACCCACTGCAATAATAGGAATGGAGACAGCTTGTTTGGCCATTTTTGCAAATTGTAAAAAACCTCCTGGTTCATGCACCAAGGGAGCTTCTGTAAATGCTATGCCTTTGCTTGTATTTCCGTATGCACTGATATCCAATGCATCAGCTCCCGCCTGCTCTGCAAGCTTGGCGGTAATAATAAAATCTTCTGGCACTATCCCACCATCAATTCTGTATTCATTGGCATCTAATCTCACAAGAACAGGAAAATCATTAGAGAGCTCTTTTTTGATTGCAGTAATAATTTCTATTAGGAGGCGGGCTCTATTTTCAACGCTGCCACCGTATTGATCTGTTCTTACATTAACAGCCGGAGATAAAAAACTAGAAATAAGGTATCCATGCCCTGCATGAATTTCCACAGCATCAAAATTAGATTTTTTAGCCCTGACAGCGGCCTTAACAAAGTGCTGAATCTCATCTTGAATTTCAGTTATAGTTAATTCATGGTATCTCGGACCTTTTCCATCCGGCCCTCCAGCTTTTATAAAATTCATAATTTCATCTTGGGTGAGCAATCCAAACATATCACTGCGCTCTGATTTAGGAATCGATGGAACTGGTATGGGGCGTCCAGCAATAGTATCTTCTTGGGCTATTTTTCCACTGTGATTAAGTTGAGCTGCAACCTTGGCACCATGCTTATGAATCCTGGCTGTTAAGGATTGAAGATTTGGAATAAATTTATCTTGTGAATATCCCAGCATAAATGGCATGGAGGCTCCGGCGGGCCAACTTACAGCAGACGTTTCTAGGATAATTAATCCAAGACCACCGCGAGATCTTTCTTCGTAATAAGCTTCAAGTTGTTCAGTTGTTTTGCCGTCTTTGCCAGCAAAATTAGATCCCATGGCAGCCATCACCATTCTATTTTTTAATTTCAAATTTCCAATAGATCCTGAAGATGAAAGCAATGGACGTTTTGTAGTATTTTTCATTAATTAATTATCTTAAATAAAAATTATAATTTATATTAATTTATAAATTCTTTTAACCAGGGTAAGTATGGGCGATGTAGATAGTAAAATTCAAGAGATCATCGACAAGGAGGCTATTAGAGAATTAGTTCACATCTATTGCAGGGCGGCAGATCGTCATGATCATGTATTGATGAGAAAACTTTATCATGAAGATGCATATGATGATCATGGCTCTTTTTTTAAAGGGAAGGCAATGGAGTTCATTGATATGCTTCCTGAGATACAAAAATCTATGGGGATACTTCATCACAACGTTACAACTCATAACATCAAGATGGCAGGCAATAAGGCAGAGGGTGAAACCTATATCATTGCTTTTCATCAGGTTCTTTCGGACTCAGGCGCTTACGATGTATTGATTGGTGGCAGATATTTTGATGAGTATGAAAAAAGAGATGGTATTTGGAAATTTTCTAGCAGGGCTGTTGATGCAGATTGGGCGTATGTTAAAGATCCTTCTCAAGTCAATTTAGCTCACCCTATGATTGAAGGCGCAAATCTTGGTAGACCTGACAATACAGACCCATCTTATAAATACTTAAAATCCTTTCGGAGAGAGGAGCGATAATTAAATTAACTGAGTTAGCTCTCTGAAATGTTTCCGGCAAAAAACTTTGTAAGTATCATTACCACCAATTTTTATCTGATCTCCGTCTGTAACAACTTTACCATTTTCATCCAATCGCACCACCATGATCGCCTTTCTGCCGCAATCACATACAGTTTTTAGCTCTATTAAGTTGTCTGCTAGAGCTAAAAGCTCAGCACTACCTGCAAATAACTGCCCCTGAAAATCAGTCCTTATTCCGTAGCACATTGCTGGAATATTAAGCTCATCGCTAATTTTACAAATCTGTTGTATTTGCTCTTTGGTTAAAAACTGAGCCTCATCAATCAAGATGCAGTGAACGGGCTTCTTGATCTTTTCTAGAGACACAAAATTATAAAAATTAAAATCAGTCGATACTGAATGAGCAATAGCTGTCAGCCCAATGCGAGAGTGAATCTCATTATTGCTGCTTGCTGCATCTACTTCTGGGAGGAACAACAAAGTTTCCATCCCTCTTTCTTGGTAGTTATAGTTTGACTGAAGCAGGGCAGTTGATTTACCTGCATTCATGGTTGAATAAAAAAAGTGAACTTTTGCCAATGATCTTTATGTGTGAGGTTCAGAATAAAATTGACGTACCCATTTTCTGAACTTATTAATTGGACCGTCGCCATCACACAGTATGGGGTCAGATACATAGCTTTTATGATCCCAGATAGGCATGTCATCTAGGACGCCATTGGCAATACCATCAATGATTGCCATACCTAACTCATCTTCGATATTTTTTGAGACCCTCATTGACCAGCGAAGAATTGAATTTTTATTATCAACGGGGCATGAGGCATTGATCATGATAAATTCCCCACCATCAGGCGGCAGATTGATCATCTTTAGACCAACCGTTCCAAGCCCCCAAGACTCCCTGGTAAAAGTTGTAGAAAACATTCCTTGATCTGGAACCTTATGCTCCTCTGAGACGCTGTCATTATTTGGATTCATCAAGGTTTCTGCAATTGTTTTTCTGTATATTCCATCCTGAATCGACTCTGTTTCAGGCAAGCTTGGGGACCCATGGACTTTGGGGAAGTGAGCCTGATCCACATCGTTTTCTGCAATTTCCTGCAATACGGTATTAATGTTGTACTCGTAATAATGAATTTTCCCCCATTTCTCATCATCACCATTGAACCCCTCAATCTCAGGAACTTCCCAAGTAGGCTCTTCTTTTAGGAGGTGATGCCACGCCCAAATAAAGCCATTGATCTCAACACAGGGATAGTTAAAAATCTTGGTATCTTTTGCTTTGGGAGGAAAGTTTTTTGCATAGGGAATCTCGGCACAGGTTCCATCTGTATTCCAGCGCCATGCATGAAATGGACACTCAATAGTTTCACCATGAACGCAACCACCTTCTCCTAAGTGCGCTCCAAGATGAGGGCAGAAAGCATCTAAAACTGTAGCAACACCGGTCTCTGTTCTGAAAGCAACCACATCTTGCTCACAAAATTTTAGCGACTTCACCTCACCAATTTTTAGCTCATGACTTCTGGTCACGCAGAACCAGCCATTAGGCATTGGAAATGGAAATTCTTGTTTTGGCATAATGTTCTCCCGAGATTAATTCAGCTTTATTAAGTAAATATTATTTCAAGTTAGTAATGATTTCATTATTAATAACTGGAATCAACATATTTGTTCATAAAAAAGAGTATAAAAAATACGAAATATACTATTGTTAATTATATTTTATAAATTGTATGATTAAGGACAATTTATAGGGGAACAATTATGTCAGAACTTCGATACGTCAAAACTCAAGAGCAACTAATAGAGGCTGCTGAAAATAATTTAGAATTTTTTGATGCAAAAATGCATGCAATCAAAGCTTGGTATAAAACGGAACCAGGTCTAATCGAGAAATTAATACCTGCCCCTTTATCTGTTCATGCAGACCCAATGGTTCGTATTGTAATCTCCAGAGTCTTTGTTGATTTGATGGGTGGTATGGAATTCGGTGCTGCGACATTCGGAGTTAATTGCATGTATCAAGGCAAAGAAGGCATCTATGAAATCACCATGCCTATGGAGGGTGAAGGTGTTGTTGTTGGCGGCAGGGAAACTTACGGAGAGCCTAAGAAAATTGCAGACGTCACCGCTTCAAAGGATGGCGATGATTGTTTGGCTACAGTTACCCGACATGGAATCACGTATCTTGAACTAAAGGGTAAAACCACTGAGTCACTGGAAACTTCTGATTTTACAGATGATGTATATTGCTTCAAAGTTTTTCCATCTTGCGAGCAAAACAAGCCTGTAGATCAGAACCCGCTGCTAGTTAGAATTAATATGCATAGAACTCAAACAGTCCACACTAAGCTCGATGGTGAAATTATTTTGAGAGAGTCTCCAATGGATCCCGTGATTGATCTTCCTGTGAAGGAGATGGTTTCTCTAGTTTGGGAAGAGGGTGGCTCATCATCTAATGCTTCCGTTGTGGAAGAGGTTGATGCCATGTCTTATGTGCCATTCATGCATTCTCGCTACGACTCTGTATAACTCTTAAAGGGACTAACGCATGGAAAATTTTACAGGTAAATTAGCTGTTGTTACTGGTGCAGCTTCTGGTGTGGGCCTTGCCATTAGCACAGCTTTAGCAAAAGAAGGTGCAAAAGTTATTCTCACTGACATTGAGGCTAGCAGCCTTGAGGCTGCGGCCAAAGCATTAACAGATGAATCACTTGATGTATATTTCAAAGTTGCAGATGTATCAAGCCCTGATTCCATGATGGAATTAGCTGACTGGTGCGCATCTGAGCACGGTCCCGTTCACCTCTTATTTAATAATGCTGGTGTAGCTCCTGCAGAGCTTCTGCCTATCTGGGAAACCAAGCCCAATGATTGGCAGTGGGCATATAGTGTTAATGTGATGGGCGTATTGCATGGCATCCAGGCTTTTGTTCCAGGCATGCTTGCTCACGGACAAGCAAGCAGAGTGATCAATACCTGCTCAGGAAATGGAGCTTTTATTAACCTGCCTTCTACACCTATATACACTTCATCAAAAGCTTCTGTTTCTAGCATTACTGAAGTCTTAAAACTCCAGCTTGAGCAGGCTGAGTCAAGTGTTGAGGTTTCAATTCTATTTCCAGGACCTCATACAGTAAGGACCAAGTTATTTTCAGCCGAGAGAAATAGGCCAGAAGAGCTAGCGCGAGATCCAAACGCACCAGTGCATCCAATTTCATCTGTAGAAGATATGCTAGAAATGATGAGCTCCATGGGCATTGAGATGGAAACCACTGAGCCTGAAGAGGTTGCTTCATTTTGCTTGGGCGAGATTAAGAAAGGGAATTACTGGATCAACCCTGAGAATGAAAAGAGCGAGCAAGCTTTCAAAGATAGAGTTGACTCTATTTTAAGTAGAAGTGATTTACCGAATCCCAACATTTTTTAATTAACACACATACCATGGCAGATCACTCTAGCATCAGCGTCGATCATTTCTTTGATCCTTCATCCAAAGATTTTATTCATAACCCTGTTCCCACTTTAGAAAAACTTAGTGCAGAATTTCCAATTGCAAGATTTGAATCATGGCAATCATGGCTTGTAACAGGACATCAAAATATTATTTCTTGCTTGCTAGATACTCGGCTCTCTACAGACTTTAATTTATGGGAGTATGCTCCCGCTAAAAAAGCACCTGAAGATATGGATGCCTTTGAAAGATTGATGAACAATAATCTATTCTTTCTAGATAGAAAAAATCATCTACGTTTAAGAAAATTAGCATTGCCTGCTTTTTCTCCCCGCATCATGGAGCAGATGAAAGACAGGTTTAAAGTTTTAGTCAAAGAGAGATTTGATGAGATTGGTGCCCCTAAATCCTTTAATTTTGCGGCTGAGATTGCTGAAATTGTTCCCACTCAAGCTATAGCTAGCCTTGTAGGAATCCCCAGAGAAAAATTTCCTATCTTTGATTCACTTGCATATGGAGTAGTGCGGGGAATTAATCCCATGTTATCCCCAGAAGAAAGACAGGAAGCCATTAAAGGTGTACCGGAAGGATTAGATCTTTTGAATGAGCTCATTGATGAAAGAAGAGCGAACCCTGGCGATGATTTTTTATCAACTTTGATTTTGGCAGAGGATGAGGGATCTAAGTTATCAAACCTAGAGATGTGCGCCCTTGTAGGAGCTGTCCTGGGAGCTGGCTCAGATACAGCTGTTGATTTGCACAGCTATCTAATTAAAAATTTACTTCAGCATCCCGCGCAACATGAAGCATTAATGGCAGATAGCAATCTTGTTCAAGGTGCTATTTCAGAAACCCTGAGATACGAATCTTCAGGTAAAACAGGCTTGGCAAGGTATGCCGCAGAAGATATAGAGATACAAGGTCATCAAGTGAAGAAAGGGCAGATGGTTCAGTTAATAACAAGTACAGCTGGCATGGATCCACTTATTTACAATGACCCAGAAAAGTTTGATATTCAACGCGATCATGACAAGAGCATTTCTTTTGGGCAGGGCCCTCACTATTGCATTGGAGTGACTCTGGTTCGCTCGCAAACAGAGGTCATGCTTCAAGAACTTTTCAAACGCTTTCCACACCTAACTCTGGGCAATGAAATTGTTTATGACTATCAGCATCACAATGCTAGAAGGATGGATGTGATGATGGTTAATACTAATATTAATTAAGCTTTTTGCATTAGCGCTATGAGAGTTTTCGAAGAGCGAGGAATTACGCACCTCGACCTACATGGAATCAGACATCAAGAGGTTTCATCTGAAGTGTTAAATTTTACCTATCAATACCAAGATCTTCTTCCGCTGATTATCATTTGTGGAAATAGTAATAAAATGATTGAAGTTGCATCTTCATGCCTTGAAAGTGCGAAGATTCAATTTTCATCTCCTCGTTTTGGACTGCTCCGGATCGAGAAGATCAGTTAATCCTTTGCTTTGCAAGCTCAGCAAATATTAATATCATCTGAAAGGTGCAAAAGACTAACTTATTTGCAATAATTACGTGTCTTATCTAATTTTTTATAGGTGAATATAATGAGTAAATTTAAAATAGTTTTTTTAGCAATACCGCTAACCTTTCTTTTCAATCTAAATCTTAATGCGCAGTCTGCTGGCATGCTTGAAGAAGTAGTGGTCACAGCTCAAAAGAAAGAAGAAAATCTCCAGGATGCTCCAATTGCAATCACAGCAATCACAGAATCTACTATAGATGATCTAGACATAGCCAATGTTGTTGATCTTGCTGGAATGGCTCCAAATGTTCATATTATTAATACACCATCAAACAATACCGCTGCAACCATTGCAATGAGAGGTGGCACCACTATCAATCCTGCGATCACATGGGAACCGACTGTTGGAATGTATTTGGATGGGGTTTATCTTGGGAAAGGCCAGGGCGCCATTTTTGATGTCGTTGACCTAGAAAGAGTTGAAATCTTGCGTGGCCCTCAGGGTACTTTATATGGCAGAAACACTCTTGGGGGAGCAATCAACCTCATAAGCAAAAAACCATCAGGAGCTGGAAGTTCAGCCAAGGTAACCATTGGTAACTACGGCCTAACACAGAGTCAGTTCATCGCCGATTACGAAATTGGAGAAAATATTTTTACCAAAGTAGTGATCAATAACAAAAAAAGAGGAGGTTATGTTAATAATGCCGACTCACCTTACCAAGCGGCCCAAGGTGTCGTTCCCAATACCACATATCACACTGAGCTTGATACGATTGATTCCAAAGGTTTTAAATTCACATTAGCTTATGAGGGTGATAAAACTAGTGTCAACCTTTCTCTTGATAGAACAGATCAAGACAATATTCCTCCTTTTGCTCAACTAACCAATACCATTCCAGGTTGGAGTGATGCTTTCGGAGTAGGCGCTTCAGCATTAACTGGCGGCCTGAAGTTGTGGCCAATTGAAATGTTTACAAACTCTAGTAGGCAGGGTGTGGCCCACATCAACTCACCAACTTACGAGACTTCAGTGGTCGAGGGTACAAGCCTTACTATTGCTCGTGAGATGAGCCTTGGAACATTAAAGGCAATATGGTCAAAAAGGAAAACTGATTGGGACGATCGCCTTGATCTAGACGGCGGACCATTTCCAATAGCAGATACAGAAAGACATACAAATTATAGTGCTGAGACCCTTGAAGTTCAGCTATCAGGATCTACAGACAAGATGGAGTATGTCATTGGGTATTACGCACTTAAGGATGATGCTTTTACAGCTAACCCGCAATCTTTCTTTGGTGGCGGACAGGTATTCGCTCAAAATTACTCAGGCAGTGGAGACTCAACAGCATTTTTTGGTCAGGTTACTTTTGCAGTTGCGGAAAACTGGGATGTAACTCTTGGCGCACGCTCAACTGAAGAGGATAAAGTTGGATTTAAAGAGTATGTAGGTATTATTTCAGCTTCAGGTGAAGGAAGTTTTGATGATACTACTGGCACTTTTATTGTTTCTCATGATTACAGTGATAATACAAACCTATACTTTAAAGTTGCAGATGGCTTTAAAGCTGGTGGCTTTAACGCAGAGAGCTCAAACCCTTTTGATGCAGCCACACCTTATGCTCCTGAAACTATCTCATCTACCGAGTTCGGGCTAAAGGGAAAATATTTTGATAATCGAATGATGCTGAATATTGCTTATTTTGATAACGAGCACGAAGATATGCAGATATCTTATTTCACTGCTAATGCTGCAGCTGCATCAGAGGTGATCAATAACTCTGCTGATATTTCTGGTCTCGAGATTGAAACCACCACTCTTATCAACGACTCAACTAGACTCATGATTAACCTTGGTACTCTTGATTCTGCTTTCACAGGAGATAAGTCTGCTAGCGATGGCTACAAGCTTGAGCAAGTTCCTTACTCACCAAAAACCACTCTTTATGTCTCACTAGAAAAGGATTATGGTAACTATAGAATGCGCTTGGATCATAGTAGAATTGGAGAACACGCAACTTTTCCATACAGTTCTCAAGATCCTAGGGCCGATTTAACTACTTTGGCTTCTAGAGGAACCACTGACTTTAGATTGCTAACTGAGCCAATGGAAAACCTTCAGTTAAATTTCTGGATTAAAAACCTTACTGATGAAGGTCACAGAATGAGCTCAATTCCTTTTGGTCCTGGTTTTGGACAGCTAACCCTGTCTTACTTTAGCGCACCAAGAACCATTGGAATGGATTTGCATTATAAGTTCTAGTAATAGAATATAATTAAAGCCTTGGTATTTACTAAGGCTTTTTTTTGCCTAAGTTATAGAAAAAACGAGAAAAAATTATGGAGCAAAACTGGGAAGATATATTGCAGCTCGATGCTCAGCTGACTGAGGAGGAGCGGATGATTCGCGATAATGTGCGTGATTATGCTCAAAAAGCTCTGATGCCTCGAATATTAGAAGCGAATAGGCATGAAATCTTTGATCCTAAGATATATAAAGAGATGGGTGACCTAGGTATTTTAGGAGCAACTATTAAGGGCTATGGTTGTGCTGGCGTAGGGTATGTATCTTACGGTTTAATTACCAGAGAGATAGAAAGGGTTGATTCCAGTTACCGCTCAGCATTCAGCGTGCAATCTTCTTTGGCGATGTATGCAATTTATAAATTTGGCTCAGAAGCTCAAAAAGAGGAACTATTACCCCAGATGGCTGCGGGAAATCTTATTGGTTGCTTTGGTCTAACCGAGCCAGATGCCGGGTCTGATCCAAGCAGTATGCTATCGAAGGCTAAGAGGGTCGATGGCGGCTATAAACTCAGCGGCTCCAAAACATGGATTACCAATGCCCCCGTAGCAGATGTATTTGTGATCTGGGCAAAAGATGAGCAGGGTGTTCTAAGAGGTTTTGTTGCTAAAAAAGATTTTGCTGGCTTAGAAACTAAAGTACTAGAAGGAAAATTTGCACTAAGAGCCTCAATTACAGGCCAAATTTTTATGTCAGATGTGTTCATACCCGATGAATATGTGTTGCCTTTAGCTCAAAGTTTTCGAGGCCCATTTTCTTGTCTCAACATAGCTCGATATGGTATTGCATGGGGTTCACTGGGTGCTGCGGAGTTTTGCTGGCATGCTGCGAGGCAGTACACCATGGATAGAATGCAATTTGGCTCTCCTTTGGCGGCCAAGCAACTAGTTCAAAAGAAACTGGCAGACATGCAAACAGAAATCACTTTAGGGCTGCAAGCTGCTTTGCGTGTTGGCCGCTTGATTGATGAGAAGAAAATGATCCCAGAAATGATTTCCCTGATCAAACGTAATAACTGTGGCAAAGCTCTTGATGTAGCTAGAATGGCACGTGATATGCATGGTGGAAATGGTGTGATCGACGAGTACCATGTAGTGCGCCATTCCATGAATTTAGAGGCAGTTAATACTTATGAAGGCACTCATGATATCCATGCCTTGATCCTGGGCAATCTTCAGACTAACCTTCCTGCTTTTGAATAACCATGAGCGCTATGACTAAAGAAAAATATACAATCAAACAGGCGATTACGGCAAAAAGGATTATTAAGTATTTTGCAAAATTTCAAGCAAGAGTATTTCTTCTTAGCAATGGCAAACTGTGGAACAAATGGCCTGGAGGCTTTCCAATAATGGTGGTTAGAACAAAAGGAGCTAAAACTCAGAAAATTAGAAACATACCTTTGATCTATGTTCACCATAATGGTCTGCCAATCCTTGTGGCCTCACTTGGAGGCATGCCAAAAAATCCTAGCTGGTATTACAATGTTAAGGCCAATCCAGAATTGAAGATTTCAACAATCCATGAATCAGGGAACTTTCTTGCTGAAGAGGTGTCTAAAGAAAAAAAAGAAGAGCTTTGGCCAGTGATTTGTTCGATCTATCCTGACTATGAGACCTATCAAAATAATACAGCTAGAGAAATCCCTGTATTTTTATGTAAAAAAATATGAGCATTATTTCTGTAGAAGGCGTAACCAAGCACTATTCCTTAGGCACGCAAACTGTTGAAGCGCTTAGAGGTATAACATTCAAAATTCAAAAAGGTGAATTCCTTGCAATCATGGGTCCGTCTGGATCAGGTAAATCAACATTGATGAATATTATCGGTTGCCTTGATAGCCCAACCCATGGAAGCTACTTTTTAAATAATCAAGAGGTCAGTACCTTGGATGGAGATGAGTTAGCTGGAATAAGAAATAAAGAGATTGGGTTTGTATTTCAGAATTTTCACTTGCTAGCTCGAAATAGTGCTCTAGATAATGTCATGCTACCTTTAAAATATGCTGGTGTTGAAAAAGCAGAACAAGTTAAAAGAGCTAAAGCAGCCTTGTCTCAGGTTGGTCTTGAATCACGAATGGATCATCAACCCTCTGAACTTTCAGGTGGGCAGCAACAAAGAGTTGCAATTGCTCGAGCTCTTGTAAATAATCCTTCAATACTCTTTGCAGATGAGCCAACAGGAAATCTTGATAGCCAAACGGGACATGATGTCATGCAGCTTTTTCATAATCTTCACTCGCAAGGACAAACAATTATCTTAATCACTCATGAAAATGAGGTTGCTGAAGAGGCCCAGCGCACTATCTTTATTAAAGATGGCCTTATAGAATCGGACATCAAAAAGGAGCCAAAATGACTCAGTTAAAAGTTAAATCATTCGCAGTAGCTTTATCTATAATTTTTTTAGCCAGCTGCGGTGGCGGTAAAAAAGAAGAAGAGTTCAAGTTTTATACTCTCAAAGAGGCTGGTACACAGCAACTTGAATTAACAGTAGAGGCATCTGGGACCGTTGAAGCCATCTCATCTATTGAAATTAAATCTAAAGCATCTGGCCAAGTGTTATTTTTGGGAGCGGAGATTGGTGATTTTGTAGAACAAGGAGTTGTTCTGGCAAGAATTGATCAGCGCACTCCAACCAATACTCTAGCTCAAGCAAATGCAGACTTAGAAGTTGCCAAGGTCAGGCTATCTAATGCAAAAAATCAATTTAATCGATCTAAAAGACTACATGATGAAGGCAATATTTCAGATAAATCATTCGAAGATGCTCAAGAAGCCTCTTCATCAGCTCAAGCCCAATTTGTCCGTGCTGAGGTGTTCCTGGAGAATGCAAGAATAGCCTTAGATGATACAAGTGTAAGATCTCCAATAGCTGGAACAGTGATAAGTAGGCTTGCCGAAGTGGGACAGGTGATCACATCTCCAACCTCTGCAGTAGGCGGAGGAACGTTGCTGATGGAAATGGCTGATCTCAATAAAGTTAGAGTCAGAGCCTTGATCGATGAAATAGATATTGGCAAAATTAGCATAGGCCAAGAAGTCACGCTTAAAGTTTCAGCCTATAGAGATAAAAGATTTACTGGCGTTGTGTCGAAAATCGAACCCATGTCAAAAATTGATCAAAACGTCACGACCTTTCCAGTGTTAATCGATATAGAAAATAAAGATAATCTTTTGCTGATTGGTATGAACACTGATGTTGAAATAGAAATTTTAAATGAGGAGGTAGCTTTAGCATTGCCAGCAGGCTCTTTACGTACACGCAAGGATATTGTCTCTGTGGCTCCTCTTCTTGGCATTACCCAAGAAGATCTAAATATTTTTTTAACTGACAAAGTTGCAGGAGAGAACTTCAGTACTTTTATTGTCTTAAAAAAGACCAGCAAAGGAGCAATTCCATCTTGGGTAAAAGTTGGAAAAACAGATTTAAATTATGTTGAGATCAAGAGTGGCATTGATCAAAAAGAAATTGTTTATGTTCTTCCCAGTGAAGGTCTGATTAAATACCAGCAAAAGTTCTCTGAAAGAGTGAAAGGTAGATTTGGGTAAGCAATGATACTGCAAGAATCTATTTCCACTGCCGTTGATGCCATTAGAGCTAATCTAATGCGCTCATTATTAACTACGATTGCAATTGTTATTGGCACGGCGTCTGTTATTGCTATGGTTGGCATTGGATCAAGCGCTCAAAGAGCAATCGATGACTCAATAACTAATCTATCTGCCCGAACCTTGTCCGTTTATCCATCGAGAGGCCGAGGCTCAAAAACTGTCAATACATCACCCCTAGTCATCAAAGATGCCGATGCGTTGATCAAGGACAAAGAGATTCAATGGAGAATTGCTCCAGAAATTCGAGGCAGTAAAACTTTAAAATTTGGTAACGAGAGCATCAGTATCTCAGTGATTGGAGCCAGAGAAAATTATTTAAGCATTCAGGGATATGAAGTTGAGCAGGGAATATTTTTTACAGAGCGAGATGATTTGGCAAGAAAAAGAATTGCTGTTATTGGCTCTAGTGTTGGAACAGAATTAAAAACTTCTTCTAAAGCACTGGTTGGGAAGGATATTGATTTGGGCGGGGTTACCTTTAAAGTTATTGGAGTGATGAAGTCTGAAGGTTCATCAGGATGGTCAAATCCAGATGAGCAGATCTACATACCATTGCTCACGGCTGCTGATAGAGTCTTTGGAAGGCAGAGAGTTGATTCGATCAGAGTAGAGGTTCCCAACACTTATTCTCCCGAGGAAGCTATGATTTCTATTGAGCGAGTCTTAAGACGGGAGCATGACATAGGTCCTGGAGAAGAAAATAATTTTAGAATCAATGATTGGTCTCAATTCACTGACTTGCAGAAACAAGCAACAGCAATTTTTTCCGCTTTAATTATTGGGATTGCCGGCATCAGCTTATTGGTTGGAGGTATTGGGGTGATGAACATTATGCTGGTTTCAGTGACAGAGAGGACACGTGAGATTGGTCTTCGCAAAGCGCTGGGAGCAACTCATCAAGCCATTCTTCTACAATTTATTATTGAGGCTGTCACCCTTTGTATTATTGGTGGAATATTAGGAGTTCTCCTAGGCTCTGGTATTTATTTTCTTATTGCTATTTGGCAAGACTGGGTTTTTACCATTCCTTTCTCCGCTATCTTTGGTTCTGTTACATTTTCAGCATGTGTAGGGCTATTTTTTGGGATTTGGCCTGCCAGAAAGGCTGCGAGACTAGAGCCTGCAGTCGCCTTAAGGTACGAGTAATTCATGCGAGTTTTGCAACTGCTACCTGAGTTGAAACTGGGAGGAGTTGAAAGAGGCACAGTAGATCTTTCCGAGCATCTAACAAAACTAGGTCATAAGTCAGCTGTAGTTTCTGCTGGAGGTGGTCTTGTTGAGCAATTATCAAACCATGGAGCAAAGCACTTCTCTTTGCCGATAGCAAAAAAGAATTTTTTAGCTCTCAAGCAATTCAAGAATCTACGCAATATTTACCAAGAATTTCATCCCGATATTATTCATGTACGCTCACGCTTTCCTGCGTGGATTAATGCCTTAGCTTTGAGGGGCCTATCTGCATCTAAACCAATTATAATTTCTACATTTCATGGCTTGTACAGCAAGCCTTTTTATAGCAAATCTATGGCTTATGCCGATGATATTATTGCTATCTCAAAAACAGTGCAAGATTATATCTTCAGCAACTATGATGTAGATCATTCTAGAGTCCACTTAATTTATAGAGGATGTGATGTTGAAGAATTTAATACATCGTCACCTTCGAAATCTTGGTCTGATTCTTGGTATAAAGAGTTTCCTCAAACAGGCAATAAAATTTTGCTCACCCTGCCTGGAAGAATCACAGGATGGAAAGGCATAGAAGACTTTCTGAAATTATTTAGCCAACTTGATCAAGCCAAATATCATGGGCTTATTCCCGGCCCAGTGAATGGAAATAAAAAGAGATATTTTCAATCTCTTCTCGCATTAGTTAAAAAATATAATCTTGAATCTGCCATAACTTTTTGTGGTGCAAGAGCAGATATCTCAAACATATATAAAATTTCAGATATCGTATTTAATCTTTCATCCAAGCCAGAGCCTTTTGGGCGCACTATTATTGAGGCTGCTGCATGTGGCACTCATGTGATGGGTTGGAATAGGGGAGGCGTTAAAGAGTCTATTGGCATGATTAATCCTCTTGGGTTAATTGACTTTGGAGATACAGACGCTTTGGCCAATCAAATTCCGTATTTATTACAATCCGAACCACCTTTGAGTATTCCCTCAATTTTTACCAAAGAGAGATTGGTAGAAGAAACCATTAAAGTATACGAATCTGCTATTCAAAGAGAGAGATAGACTTCTTTGGTTTTAATAAGGGCATTGTCTAGAGAATATTCCTCATGCATGGCTATTTTAATTGCGCTAACGTCCAATTGAGGCAGCAATGGAATCATTTCTTCTAGCAGAGCTGTCAAACTGATCTGATTCCCGGCCTCGGCTAATAGATCCCTAGGGATGATCTGGGGCATGATTCCAACATTGGTTCCAAGTACTGGTATATTGTGATTAATTGCCTCCAATACGACCCTAGGACCTCCCTCACGCAGACTTGATACAATCAATCCACTCGCACTTTTATATATCTCTTCTATGGATTCATAAGAATGATCTGTAAGAATTTTTATTCGAGCCGATAAGCCTAACTTTTCAATTAATACTTGTAAGGGGAGAAGCTCTTGCCCAGAGCCAATAATATTTAGCTCTTCTTTAATGTTCACCCATGCATTGATCAGCAAATCAAAACCCTTCACTTTTTCTAATCTCCCAACTGCAATCACAGGACCAGTTCTTGAAGATGCGAGGCCTTGGTGAGATGGATTAAACCAGTTAGGAATCACCTTGGCATTAGGCATATTTTTTACTATCTCTTTGTTGACTCCGATAACTGAGTCTACATATTTGACGGCTCTGTTATGAGATTTAAGGCCATGAATTGTTGCTACAATTTTTACGCCTGTGATTAGCCCGAGCCATCCGCCTATGGCGCTAGCTTTAGCGCCGTGACAATGCAAAATATCTATCTTGTTTTTCCAGCAAAAGAGGCCCAGCTTTATTACATTAACTGGAGACAGTCTAGAGCCCATAGTCATGGCGCGGGTGGAGACTCCATCCATGCAGCTTGCCAAGGATTTATCGCACACAATAACATGATCAACCTGGTCATCCATGCCTAAAGCTAGCTCAAATACATGCTGCTCGATGCCTGCAAATACATTACCAGTAATTAAATGAGCAACTTTCATATCTTGTTATTAATTAAACCTTGAATGACATATGCAGTTTTTTCGACTTCCGCTAAAGGCTCTAATCCAGACACAGGATGCTCAATTGCATGAACCTTGAGACCTTCAGTGGGGAGTTAACAGTGAGAGTTCCAACCTGACGATTTGCTACTAATGCATTGATTGCATTTCTAATTTTGGTGGAACCAGTTTTTTGCGACCGAACACGGCGTTCAATTTGCATGACATAAGTTTTCCCTTTGCTTGAAAGAGCCTCAAAAACTAAGTTTGAGCTATCAGGCGTTACAAATTTTAGCTCAGAGGTCTGTAAATCTCTTTGAAAGGATTTTGCCTCAGGGCTTTCTACATCACTAAAGGTAAAGTTTTGAAACTCTTTAGATATATCTTCTATAACCTGATTGAGTGAAAAGGGGGTTCTTCGAGAGTTATAGATATGGAAGTGATGATGAGGATGTGTTGTAAGAACATACTCTATTTGCTTCTTCACAAGCTCGCTATCAAAATCATAATGCTTGCTCGAGCCACCCAGCGCAATAATCGCCTTCTTGACAGTTGGCTCAATCAAAGAGGTGGTGGCTAGAGAGCCTTTAAATACATAAACATTATTAGGTTTAGTGCTTGAGGGATAATCATGCTCGGGTGCACATATAAGATCAAAATCATTGATGTTAAATGAGGGCTTTAGAATTGCTACCGACAAAAGACTGGATGTTTGTTTCAATGCTTTTTGAGTTTTAAGGATTTGTGGATAGGTCGAATGTCCAGCTCCAACAAGAAGAGTTAAGCTATTTTTTTGATTCTCAATCGGAGCACTGGGTAGAAAAGATTTCAACCAATTAAAGACACTTCTTTCAGGGCAATGTATCTTAGTAATAACTAGTTCATTCTCTTTAGATAGCTCATCTAACAAGGCCTGCACTTGATTTAAGTGACCAATTTTTGAATCTTGAAACCAGTAAACATGCATAAAAACTTTTTCTCCATTTTCAGCAAATACAAAACTGCAGAATGAAAGAAGAGCAACCTATCTGAGTAACCTCTTGGTGCATTCAAATTACATTATTGATTGTTGGAGCATAAAAGCAAAGCTTATATTAGTAATAACCGCACTATAGAAAGGCTATAATTTAATGCTAATGCCACAAGAAATTCAACAAATGGCCAATGATCTTATTTCCCAGTATGGAGATGATGCGAAAGCCATTGCAATGCTAAGAGCTGCAGAGTATGCAGCAAGCCTGAATGAAGCTGAATGGTTAATATGGGAATCTGTAATCTTAGAAATTGAAAGGGTTGAATTAACGCCAGATTTGAATGGATAACCCCTTATTATGAAAAAAAGAGATTAATGGCATCGCTCTCAAAGCCGGTAATATTGTAAGCAATATCATTCAGGTAATTTAAATAGGTCTTCTACTGAACACTTCAGGGTTTTAGCAATCTTTAGACCTAGAACAGTGGAAGGCACATAAATTCCGTTCTCTATCGCATTAATACTTTTTCTTGAAACCTCTGCACTCTCTGAAAGTTCTTGTTGAGTTAAACCCACAGATTTTCTGAGTTCCCCAAGATTATTTAGAAGGTTTTTATGGTGGTTACCCACTTTCTTTACTCTTCAAACTTTTCAACTGCTTTGGTAAGCTCAGCACTATCGTTTGGATAGAGGTACCCGGCAACTATTGAACCAGCGCCAATTGCACCAACCAATAGCCCAATACCCGGAACGATTCCTCCAGAAACGCTCATTCCAAAGAGAAAGATACCAAGACCAATAAATAAAGTGATCACACCACTTNTTCTATAATCTATGGGCTGCTTCTTGCCTTGGATATTTTTTGAGGGAGATATTAGGGCAGAGGGCAAACCTTGTTTGAATAGTTGAGTGATAAAAGGAGTCGAGCGGGAATGGCACCCGCTCTAGCTGACTTTAGGGAAAATTTCTAGAGGAAAATTTAATCAGCTTATCAATAAGACCGCCCAAACTGTTAAAAGTTCAAATAAAGGAGACAATTAAGAGAATATTTTTAAGAGCTGCGAGGTATTCTACGCAAGATTTAGAGCTATAAAAAAAATAGAATACACAATAGCACCAAGACCCAAGCCAAAACCTAAGGGCAATTGTGTATTCCCTACCTTTCTATTTAAAACAAATACTAACAATGTAATGGATGACCCAAGCAACAATATTGGGCCTATAGATGAAGCTCCAAATATTGACCCAATGCCTCCAAGCAATAAAAAGTCACCAGCCCCAATACCATCAGTCTCTCTAATCATTTTATGCAGAAGGTTAACTGCAAATAACAAGCCATATCCAAAGATCAGTCCCAAGAAGGCGTCTAGAGGAATGGTGAAGATTTCAAATCCAATGTTTAAAACTAACCCACTGATCACAAGAGCCATGCTGAGCGGCTGTGATAATAAGAGCGTCTCTAAATCCATCATTGCCTGAACATACAAGATTAAAACCAATAGAAAAATAACCCAAGTCAATACACTACTCAGGCCAAGTGAAATCACCAAAAAGAGAAGCATTGCAGCCACTGCTGCCTCATTGAGGAGGTAGCTTATATTAATTTTTACATTACAGGAGCCACATTTTCCTTTTAAAGCAAGAAAACTTACAAATGGAATCATCTGCCAAATACTCAGGGTAACTTTACAGGCTGGGCAAAAAGATTGAGGTTCCCATATTGTTATCTGTCGATCATTATTGGGAAGTCGGTAAATTAGCATAGACGCAAAACTGCCCATGCAGCCTCCTAGGAGAATTACAAAAATTATTGTATACGTCTCCTGCATAGCAAAAAGAACTTACTTTTTTTTCGCCAAAACCAAACAAGCAACCAGGAGCATAATTGTAGGAATGGCGTAAACAGTAATAACCATTAGCTTGTCTAACATCTTATAAGCCCTTTGCCTTAGAGTCTGGGCGACGAGTATCGCCAAAACCATAGAATAAATTATTCTTTATTTCTAAGCTCTCAAGAGAAGTTCCTGGGCCAGAGATATAGACCTTTTGATTAAATCCCTTGATTGATTCAATATGCTGGATATCAAAGCCTTTTTCTAGCATGAGGACATCGGGCTTCCATTGATGATGAATTCTTGGGACCACCGTCGCATCTGATATCTCCATTTTAAAATCTAATGTATTTAATAGAAATTGAAGAACAGCAGTAATAATTCGAGATCCTCCAGGTGAGCCTGTTGCAATAATCGGCTTGCTGTCATGAAAAACAATGGTTGGTGTCATCGAGCTCAGCGGTCGCTTAAATGGCTCAATTTTATTTGCTTCACCACCCACTAATCCGAATTGGTTCGGCACGCCAGGCGAGGAAACAAAATCATCCATTTCATTATTCATGAGCACCCCTGTACCATTAATCACAACACCAGAACCAAAACCTGAATTTAATGTGTAGGTATTAGAGACAACATTGCCATCCTTGTCTGCTACTGAGAAGTGAGTGGTATCAAGGCTTTCATGCGGCAAAGCATTGCCCGGAAGAATATCTGCAGATGGTGTAATTTTATCGAGAGTAATCAGTTGATGAATATTTTTAGCGTAGGCCTTACTAATTAATTGGTTGACTGGCACATCAAAAAAATCAGGATCACCTAGATATTTTGATCGATCGGCATACGCATATTTCATTACCTCTGTTAACAAGGCCGCGTATCTTGGGGAGTTATGTCCCATAGACACAAGATCATAATGCTCCAATATATTTAGCATTTGAATAATGTGAATGCCACCAGAGGAGGGGGGAGGCATTGTTAGTATTTGGAAATCTCTATAGCTGCCCTGAATGGGTTCTCTCCAAACAGGTCGATAGTTTGCAAGATCTGATTTGGTAATCAAGCCATTATTCTTCTTCATGTAATCAGCAATCAATGTCGCAATCTCTCCCTCATAAAAGCCAGCCACTCCTTTTGTAGCGATAATTTTTAAAGTTCTTGCTAGCTCTGGCTGCACCAGTCTGGAATTCATGATCACTGGGTATTCTGCATAAAAGATCTTTTTAAAATTTTTAAATTGACCAAGTTTTTTATACCTTCCATTCAAAGCATCAGCCATAAAAGGAGAAACCTTGAAGCCATTACTTGCAAGATCAATCGCGGGCTTGATCAATTCTTTCCATGGCAAGCTTCCAAATTTTTGATGCACTTCCCACATCCCATAAACTGTTCCTGGCACGCCTATGGCAAGGGCGCCTTGAGTAGACCGTTTTCTGTCAACAGATCCATCTGTATTGAGATACATATCTTTAGTTGCCTTTGCTGGAGCAATTTCACGATAATCAATGCTGTAATTCTTATTCGTCACACCATCATGCATCAGCATGAATCCTCCTCCGCCAATATTGCCGGCTCTTGGAAGTACCACCGCAAGTGCAAAAGCAACTGCAATTGATGCATCGTAAGCGTTCCCACCTTTTTGAAGAATGGCGTGCCCCACATCAGTTGCTAGATAGTGCTGAGTGACAACCATCCCATTTGCTCCAATCTCAGGATGCACAATTGCTTGAGAGTTAAAAATTTTAGATTCAATCGCGCACGAGAGAATGAGTAGTGTAGAGAGAAAAAATTTCATGTTATGTCAGCAGGCCTCCATCAACCCTTAAGTCAATCCCATTGATATGCACGGCATCTTCAGAAGCCAAGAATGCTATGGTGCTAGCAATATCATCTGGAGAGCGATTAACGCCGTCAACAGGCATGATTTTTTTTAATAGCCTAGTGTCTATATCCGCTGGCAGATTCGGACTGGCTGTCATAGGTGTATTAATGGAAGCAGGGCAAACACAGTTTACGTTCAAGCCCTGAATTCCATATTCCACAGCTAAAGTTTTAGAAAAAGCACTGATCCCACCCTTTGAGGCACTATAGGCAGCTGTCCAGGCATGAGACCCAAGAGCTGCAGTGGATGAGACATTAACTATGTAACCTTTTGACTCGAGCAACATAGGCAATCCAAAATTGCACATAAAAAAGGTCCCTGTTAAATTTACATCTAAAATTTTATTCCAATCATTAATTTTTACTTCGTGTGAGTTATCAAACCTTAAGATGCCAGCAACATTGATGAGCGCATCTAATGTTTTGTAGTCTTTTTTAATGCTATCAAAGCAAGATTTAATTTGAGCTAGATCAGAGATATCCAGGACCATGGCTGAAGATTTTTGATTTGAGAGCATGCCCTTAGTCTCACTCAAGTGATCCTCATTGATATCAGCAATAATTAAAGTTGCACCTTCTTGATCAAGCCTAACTGCAGTCGACCTTCCGATGCCAGATCCAGCTCCTGTAACTATTGCAATTTTATTTTTAAATCTATCCATCTAAAGCGCCTCGGAAAATTGAATTTTAGTCTAGTTTTGACTAATCAGCCTAACTTTTGGTCTGCAAATGATTTTGCCCACTTGTAATTTGCCTTGCCATTTGGCGCTCTCTCAATAATCTCTGAGAACAGAATTATTTTAGGCAGCTTGTAACCAGCCAATCTTCCACGCGCATTATTCAGTAGCACCTCCTCATCGATTGCTTGATTGCCTGTGGTTGAGACCACGGCTACAATTTTTTGTCCAAAACGATCATCCAACACCCCAATAACCAAGCAGTCCAGTATTAAAGGATCTTGCTTTAAAGCTTCTTCAACTTCTTCAGGGTATATTTTTTCACCAGCTGAGTTAATGCAGTTGCTGCCTCTGCCCAAGAGGATGATGCTCCCGTCAGATGCAATTTTTGCATAATCACCAGGAAAGCTATAGCGAGTTCCTTTAAATTCTTTAAAAGTCTCAGCAGATTTTACTGGATCTTTGTAATACCCTATTGGAATCATTGATACGTCGCCACTGATACCAAGCAAGCCTGTTTCATCAGATCCAGGTTGAGCGAGATCTCCATTATCTCGTAACACAATCATGCCAGGATTCAGCTTAAAGGTTGCAGTATCTGCAGTGCTATCTCTAGTGCTGATAGATGCTCCCATGCCACCCTCCGTGGACCCCATTGTATCCATAAGCCTCATATCATGATGCTTTAAGAGTCCTGTCTTTACTTCAGCACTCCACATGACACCACTGGATGTAATTTGCTGCAGCGAATCAAGGTCAAAGGGTTCATTGTTTCTTTCTGCAACCTCTAGTGCGTCCAGCATCGGCCTTGCAAATGCATCGCCGACTATTACTATGTTTGTGACCTTAGACCTAGAGCACTCATGCCATATCTTGCCTGGATCAAAGCCAAGCCCTGGAATTGTGACCACTGCTCCCCCCAGATTATGAGGAACGAAGCAACCAAGCCACATTCCTGTTCCATGCATAAGAGGACAACCCACCAGACTGACTGGCAATGCTTCTTTATCACTTAGATTAAGGATATATTCATCGATGTTGTTTAGATCAGAGGGTAGCTCGTAGCCCATGCCACGAAGAGTTTTAAACATTCCTTGAATGAATTCAGCTTGGTTATACATCACCCCCTTCGGCATTCCAGTGGTGCCTCCTGTGTAGAGCATATACACGATATCATCTGGTCTTTTACAGCGATTCATGGCGTCACATGTTTGAATGATGGTTGAGTAATTTATGCACTCCTGAACCAATGACTCGGAGCCATCTTCGATTTCTATCCACACCTTAATTTTAGGCAGCAAATGCTTAATTTTATTAATTTGATCTCCATAGCAAGCCTGATAGAAGAGGGCTTCACAGTCAGAATTATCCAGCAAATACAGCAATTCTTTAGACTTGTACCGGTAGTTAACATTAATTGGGGTTCCGCCAATTTTAAAAATTGCATATTGAGCTTCTAAGTACTCATTAGAATTGTGCAAGTAAAGACCTGCTTTTGAGTAAGTGGTAAGTCCTGCCTGGGTTAACCCAGTTGCTAATTTTGCTGCAATCAAGTCATATTCATTCCAAGTTTTAGTTTGATTGCCGCAAATGAGTGCTGTGTTATTAGGTATAAGGTCAGCTATTTTCTCCCAGACGCTGGCAAAATTTAATTCCATTTATTTATTTTCCTTCGCAAGATTGTGTCCAATACGTCTGCCTGAAAAAACACAGTCAGCTATCGAGAGACCTGAAACATAGATATTTGAGCAGATGCCAACCGCGGTTCTCCCAGCAGCATAGAGGCCTTTAATTTCTGTGCCTTCAAGATTAAGCACTTCCCCAGTATCTTCGTTAACCTTCAGACCACCTAATGTTAAGGTTGTGAGTGGGGCAAGTTTAGAGGTAATAGAGATATCCATAATGTAGAAAGGACCTTTCAGTTCTTGGACATCTTCTGCAGCCTTACCAAACTCACATGGCGATGAATGTTTGGCGTAGTTATTATATTTCTCAAGAGATGTATGCAGGGCATCGACCGGTAGATCATAGACTTTAGCAATTTCCTCAATACTCTTTTTTTTCGAAGCATTAAAATACATCAACATTTTTGCCATATCTCTTTGAAATGGAAGCGCAGCATTTGCTTGTTTTTTTGCTGCAGCAAAAAGAGATGCATCAATTATGAGATAGGCTGACCCACCCTGATTTTCACACATGGCATCACCAAGGGTTGCGCCATAAACCATTTCATTGCAGAACCGTACTCCTTTTTTATTAACAACCATACCTTGGGCAAAAGCAAGTGGAGGATTGAGAAATCTCCATGCTGTAACCCTATCCATGTGATCAGTTTTCCCGCCAACACTCTGTCCGAGCCTAATGCCTGAACCTTGATCATTTGAGGTGCCCAGCGGCATACCTGAAAAATATTTAGGCGCATATTCCTTCACCATCTCACGATTAAAAATAAAACCTCCCGTTGATAGGCAGACTCCTTTTTTGGCTTGTATATACCTAACTTGCGTATGTTTTCTCTCTATGCTTTCTGCTCGTTTGATGAATAGATTGCCCACAAACTGAAGAAACCCTGCACCAGGATAAGACGGCGGCAAAAGCATTTGATAGAGATCTCCCCTTGCTATTAATTTTTTGTGTTTATCAGCAATTGGGCCGGACGGTAGCATCAGTACTTTGAGCCCAACAACTCTCCCATCTGGTGTCATGATCAATGATCTGGCCTCAGTTTGTTTGTAGAGCCTAAGGCCTTTTTTTAATGCTGATTTTTTCATTGGGTAGAAAATAGTGCCACCAACACCTATTGGCCTAAACGGCCCTTCTTCCCATCCTCTGTGACCACGAGGGGCAGGCGTGGCTTGCTCCATGTAACTTGGAACCAATGAGTTATCTGAGTGATATAAAAAATATCCCGCACCTGGGTAGCTGGTTTTAGTTTTGCAATAAGAGGAATCAAATTTAACCCCATTGTCCATCAGCCATTGTGTATTTTCTGCTGAAGTATCACAGAATTTTTTTAATGTTGATTGTTTGACGATATCCCCAGTTTCTTGAATCAAGTAATTGAACATGTTTTCTGGAGAATCTTCGACTCCAGCTGCCTTTTGAATGGGAGTGCCACCCCCAGCATAAAAAACACCGCCACTCTTAGCGGTTGCTCCACCGCCAGAAGTCTTATCAATGCCAATGACTGAAAACCCTTGATCTAAGGCTTCATTGGCCGCAGAAATTCCCGCTCCACCGATTCCAGCAATGACTAGGTCCGCATGATCATCCCATTGAAACAGGTGTGGGTCATTAATAATTTGAGGGGCCTCAACACTTGAGAGCCACAAGTCATCCGATGGTTTAATTTCAGTTTCCAGCATTTAGATCAGCAGTTTTGCCGCCATCAACCACGAGACTAGCACCTGTTATAAAAGAAGCATCAGAGCTCAAGAGAAAAGCAATGGGTTTCGCTAGCTCAATTGGCTCTGCAATTCTTTTGAGTGGAATAGAGTTAATTGTTGCGCTCATCATAGCTTCATCTGGAATGGCTCTTTCTGTTGCGGGAGTCAGAACAGCACCAGGTATTAGGCAATTCACTCTAATGTGGGGCGCTGCCTCAACCGCAGCAGCTCTGGAAAAGTTTATTAAGCCAGCTTTTGCTGCTCCATAGGCAGACATATATGCAACACCCTTTAGACCAACAACCGAGGCGATATTAACTATTGATCCTTTTTTGGCTGCCATCATCCACGGCAATACCGTTTTGGTTGTTAAAAAGACGGCATCTAGATTGGCTTTAAAATTTGTCTTCCATGCTGATAGGCTTAGATCCACAATTCTACCTGTATGAATAGATGGTGCATTATTAACCAGCCCGTCAATCTTGCCGCACAGTCTATGTACTTCATTTAGTGATTCAAGAATTGCTGACTCATCACTAACATCTACATTGTGAGCAACGACATTGGAAGAAATTTTTTGAAGCTCAGTTTCAGCTTGCTTTAAATTCTCTTTATTTCTTCCAGTAATGACTACGGTGGCACCTTGTTCCATGCATAGTTTTGCGGTGGCAAATCCTATTCCTGCACTTGCACCAGTAATGTATATCACCTCATCTTTAAATATTAAACTCACGTAGTTCCCCCAAAGTAAGCTATCTAGATTTTCAACGAAAATCCAATAGAAGTATACCAATAGTCCCTGATTGATTTCATATGATATGGTTCTGATTTGTAGCCGACAGCCAAGCTAAAACCAATTTGGTTATACCGGGATTGATATTGCACCGAAGAGTTAACCTCTCTCCCGCTTGGACTAAGGCTAAATCCAAACGAGTTAAATAAAACATTTCTCTCTTTATCTCTATATACAGGCACTCTTAAATTCATCCTGCCTGATTCAACCCTTAAAGGTTGATCAATAGAGATTATCACCTCATCATTAGCTGTAAAAATTGATGATTTAAGAAAACCCAAACCAAATGCAGATGACTTGATGTTGGAACTAGACCTGATCATGCCACTATTATTTAATCCTCCTGGGGTAACACCTAAATACATCGAGGTAAAAAATTTTCCACCCATCCAGTTATAAGAATTTGATAGCCCGACAAAGCTAGTAACTTTTTCATTGCTCGAATTAAAAGCACCTGAGCCATTCAAACCTAAACTTGAATCATTTTCCTTTAACCATCCCAACTGCATTGAAGGCACAGAGTTTTTTGGCTGAACTTCAATCATGGCAATCGAGCTTGTATCGCTCTCACCAAATACTTCATTTGAGTTAAACTTACTTCTACCAGTCGACATCAGCACAGCTAAATCAAAACCATGCTTACTGGCAATAATCGACCCGAAGGATGTTCCAGAGGCGCTAAAATTCATCCAGGGATTAGAAAATTTTGATCTCAGTGTAGTTTTATACCTTAGATCTGTGTCTGCAAAAATACCAAGGGTCCAACTTCCATTGAGCCCATGACTAATAAAGTTATTTTTATCCATATTAATATATGTAAAAAATTGATTGCGATCACCATATGCATTGAGGACTTGCTTAGGCATGATTAATTCGTTGGCATGGTTTTGATTGTTATAAGAGCTCATCTCTAATACCGAATAACCGGAATCATTGATATGACTAACAGATTGATACATGTCTTCGTAATTATTAAAATTTATTAACTGACTTCTGTAGTCTGAAGTTATATTTTCAACTGATCCTCTGAACGGAGCGCCCAGTTCATCAAAAAAGATAATGGTTTGATTGACCACTCCCCTTGAGACAGCATCTCCAAAAGAAGGGCTTGTGAGTTGCATGCTAGTAAACATAGCTGGTGTCATAGCCCCAGTTAGTGTTTCAGTTAACATGGCTGTCATTTGACCCACTGGTGAGGTTGCTGCTCCGAGATCCATGAGGCCTTGACCATATATTGCTTTATCAGCATAAACGCCTTTTTTATTTGCTGTGCTAAATAGCCGGTTTACAATCTCTGTGCTTCCCAGCTGACCTTCAAAATATTGCGCTATTACTGCAAGCCCACCAGATATAAAAGGCGCAGCAAACGAAGTTCCGCTTGTTACTGCGTAGCATGAATTGTCTTGAATGCAAGAATTATAGCTTTCATCATTTGGATTCCCGATATAAATACCAGTATCCGAGCTCGAGGTGGGATAGGCCGCTGTAACTCTACCACCTGGAGCTGCGATACAGTAATCCTGAGCCACACCACACCTGCTAGAAAAAGAGCTGATAGAGCCATTTTCATCTACGGATACCACAGCTATGGAATGGCCTTGAATTTCAGAGATATAATGAGCCATGCCTGGAAAGAGCTCAGGGCTTGAGAAATCTACACCTTGATCTGCATAGCCACCAGCATTACCTGCCGCCCATACGTATATTGTTTTCTCAGAATCAGGCGTTCCCATTTGAGACATTTCCGCAATAGTATTGGGAAATGCATTTCTTACTTGAGCTTCGGTGTAATCAATGATATTTCCAGAATAGCCATAACTATTATTTACAATGTCCACATCATAGTCATTGTAAATTTCAAATAATTGGCTAAAAAAGTTATCAATGCCTGTGAAATCAGGAGCTCCTGAGACTGTTCCAGAGCCATCATCAGTCCCAAGGTCTACAGGCTCATAATCTGGATCTGGCTCAGCAAGTTGAATGGCTATAAACAATACATTTGCTTCAAATGCTACGCCATGTATTGGAGAGGTATCAGACCGATCTTGCTTACCTGCAGCAACCGAGGCAACCATAGTTCCATGTCTTTGCTGGCGAGTATTGGGTTTATAATTCGAGTACTCAAGATCACTGTCTGAAGACAATCTTCCTGCGCTAATTTCAGTGTGCGTATCATCTAGCCCTGAGTCTGTGATGCCAATTGTAATACCTAAACCCGTTGCACCTCTAGCGTAAGCAGATGAAGCATTGACCAGATCAAGACCCCACTGATTTTGATATTCATAGTAACCTTCATATTGAGTTTTAAGCTCATCATAAGATAGAGCAGGAGGGGCTGGAGGAGTTGGAGTTTGAGAAATAGTGGGAGTGTTTTGTGCGCCACCACCGCCACCGCCACCACAGGATAAGAGTATAAATAAACTGAAAAGGAGAGTTTTGTTTTGTTTCATAATAGTTTAGGATTCTATCAAATATACAACAAAAAATACTATGTCAGAGATCTATAACCAAGTTCTTTCAGCTTTAACCGCCCCCGATCAAATTTTTGCGTTTGAAGAGTCTGAACACTCGTCTGGGGTAACATATCGAGAGTTTACCAATACACCTAAAACACTAGATAAGTATTATGAATTTGGATTGTTATTTCCTGACTGGGAATTTATTGTCTTTGAGGGAGAAAGATATACATTTCAAGACATTCACAAGAAAGTAGCCCAAGCGGCTAATGCATTCCAACAATCAGGCATACAAAAAGGCGATAGAGTGGCAATTTGTATGGCCAATAACCCTGAGTATATTATTTCTTTTATGGCTTTAACCTCAATGGGCGCAGTCTGCGTTCTCTTGAACTCTTGGTGGGTTCCTGATGAGGTCAGTTATGGGCTTGAAAACTCTCAGGCAAAAATGTTGATTGCAGATGAAAAGCGCCTAAGAGGTTTGGAGAAGTTTCCCGAGGTCCAGAAGATTGTAGTGAGGCCTCAGTCTGATTCTGATGCAATGGAGTTTAATCAGTTTATTAACTCTCACTCTCAAACATTTCCTTCGGTCGATTTAGATACTCATGACCATGCAACTATTTTTTATACCTCGGGGTCAACAGGCTTTCCTAAAGGTGTCTTGTCCACACATAGAAATATTCTAGCAACAATATTTAGCTGGGCTTTGGTCACAACCTTAAAAAGAGAGGTTGAGGCATTGGAGGGTGATACGCCTGCAAAATTAGATCCTCCTCAATCTGATGTGCCTGTTAACCAATCAGCAATTTTGCATTGCGTTCCCTTGTTTCATGTAACAGGAAGTCATTCAGGATTTTTAATGAGTATTATTGCTGGAAGAAAGATGGTCATGATGTCTAAATGGGATCCAGGAGCTGCTCTGCAATTAATTCAAGATGAAAAAATTGGTGCCATCACAGGCGTTCCAACCCAAACCTGGGATTTGTTAACGCACCCAGATAAGGATAAATTTGATCTTTCTACCTTCAAGGAATTAAGCGGTGGCGGTGCTGCTAGACCACCTGAGCATGTTCAAAAATTAAAGGATGGTTTCAAAGATGCAGAGCCATCTCTGGGTTACGGCCTAACTGAAACCAATGCTGCCGGTACTCTTAATTTGGGAAAGGACTATTTAATGCATCCAGGCAGTTGCGGCCGAGCTATACCTCCCGTAACTGACGTGGCAATCATTGATGAGACTTGGAAGTTTCTAGAAGACTCTGGAACTGTTGGAGAAATTGTGATTAAAAGTCCAGCAAATATGGTGGGTTACTGGGGTAACGAAGAAGCAACCAAGGAGGTCTTTAATGATGATGGTTGGTTTAAATCTGGTGACCTTGGATACATTGAAGAGGGTTTCGTATATATCGTTGATCGAGTCAAGGATTTGGTGATTCGTGGAGGAGAGAATATTGCATGCATAGAGGTGGAAGCTGCAATATACCAACATCCATCAGTGCAAGAGGTAGCTGTCTTTGGTATCCCAGAAGAGCGCCTTGGAGAAACTTTGTGCGCATCTATATGCCTTAAGCCATCATCTCAATTGACTGAAATAGAGCTGCAAGAATTTCTTCATAATAAGATTGCAGCCTTCAAGATTCCATCCATGTTGAAAATAGATTCTCTGGATTTACCAAGAGTAGCCTCTGGCAAATTTGATAAAAAAGTCTTGCGTAACGAATTTGTATCAATTGAGCAAAATCTAAGTTAATGCCACAACCTTCGCCTGTAAATACTGTATAAAGGAGCCATACTTAACTAAAAAATATTATGGCCTCACGTATTTTAATTATTGAAGATGAACCGGATATAAGAAAAACACTTGAATATAATTTTTCTAAGGAATCTTTTGAGGTTTTTCAAGCAGCTTCCATAGCAGAGGGGGAGCAAGCCATTGTTGAACATAATCCAGATATAGTTATTCTGGATTTAATGCTGCCTGATGGCTCAGGGTTAACCTTATGTCGAGATATCAAATCAGACCCTACGACTAAACATCTTCCCGTTATTCTTTTAACCGCCAAGGCTGATGAGGTTGATCGTGTGGTTGGTTTTGAACTGGGCGCCGATGATTATGTGACAAAGCCTTTTAGTGTGCGAGAGCTTATCTTAAGAGTTAAAGCAATTTTAAAAAGACAGGAATCAAACTCACCTCCTCAAGAACCTCTATTTACTTTTGGTGTCCTCACCTTAAACCTTGAGGCTCATCAAGTGTTTATTGATAACTTGGAAGTGAGCTTTACAGCCTTAGAATTTCGACTTTTAAAGCACCTCATTGATCGTCGAGGCAGGGTTCAATCACGAGATCAATTACTTGAGGAAGTTTGGGGATATAGCGCTGAGGTTACAACCAGGACTGTGGACACTCACATCAAAAGATTAAGAGAAAAATTGGACTCTGCTGGTGATTACATTCAAACAATTCGAGGTGTTGGGTATCGTTTTTCTAAAACCCCAGAATAGATAATTATGGGTATCCGTTCCCGTATTTTTTTTATTATCTTATCGTGTCTATTTATCGGACTTTCGCTTGCTTTTATTGTTGCAGAGCGAGATCTTTCCGAGGGCCTACAGCGCCAGATTGAAAATGAATTATCAAAACAGGCAGGCATTCTCCAGCAATCTTATAACCAATTTCCTCAAAAATTAAGTTTAGATGCTCTCAAGAGTAGTATTAATGGTTTCTCTGAGTCATCGCGCTCCAGGATAACGATCATAGACTTTGATGGGCAGGTACTTGTAGATTCGGAGTTAGAGGTGGAAGACCTGCCATTACTTGAAAATCACGGGGGCAGACCTGAGGTTATAGCAGCCTTTAAAAACGGTTTTGGTTCCAGTAAAAGATTTAGCACTACGACTCAACAAGACATGCTCTATTTTGCATTGCGAGATGATTCAGGGGATCAAGCAAGACTAATCAGGATTTCTGTTCCCAATGACTACCTTGATAGCTCAATTGCCTCTTTAGATAATTCCGTTACTCTAATCGTGGTTGTGGCTTTGATTGTCGCAATTTTAGCCAGCATTCTTGCGGGCAATTATATTCGCGAGAGTCTGACAGACCTTGAAAGGGTTACTGCGGTGATGACTGACGGCTCTCATAAAAAGAAAGGATCTCAGCTGTTGCCATTAAAACGATCTGATGAAATAGGATCTATGGCAAGGAATATCTCTACCATCTCTGATAATCTTAAGACTCAAATTTCATTGATTGCCCAGCAAAGAGATCAATTCGGCTTGGTATTAGATGGCCTGGGCGAGGGCATCATGGTGTTGGATGAAAGCGGCGTAATAACCTTTCACAATGATAAGATTACCGAAATTCTCGGCACAGAGGAGATGCTGCGAAAGTCTATCCATGATCTAGGTGTACCAGCTTTGAGCAGGGTGTTTAAAAAAGCGGTTAAAAAAGGTCAGTTTGAAAGTGAGTTTGAGTTAGAAACTCCGGACGACGATACTCGTTGGCTTTTAGCACACATGAATAAAGCCAAGGCCACTCAAGAGCTCATTTTGGTGGTGCATGAGACCACTCAATTGAGGCAAATGGATTCAATGAGACGAGATTTTATTTCAAACCTCTCACACGAACTAAGAACTCCAGTCAGTGTGATTAAGGCAAACTCAGAGACACTTCTAAACGGAGCCCTGGATGATAAAAAAGATGCCAAAATCTTCTCAAAGGCTATTTTGCATAACGCAGATCGCTTAAGTGAAATGGTCACCTCATTGATTGATCTTTCAAGAATTGAGTATGGTGAATTAAAACTAATTAACAAAAATTTTGTTTTGAATGAGGTGATTGAAACTATTATTCTTTCTTATAAAAATAAGGCCAAGAAAAAAAATATTAATCTCATATTTAACTCCCAATCCGAGCTTATTGTTAATAGCGATGCCACAGCAATTGAAAGAGTGCTGAATAATCTTTTGGACAATGCTTTCAAGTATGGCCCTGCTGATTCCATGATTGAGATTGCAGCTCAAAAACAAGGTGAGTTAGCTCGAATTTCTGTCACGGATCAAGGGGAAGGCATTGCAGAGGAAGATCAAGAGCTAGTATTTAAAAGATTTTTTAGAACAGCCTCCGCAAGAGCAAATATGCAACAAGGCAGCGGTCTTGGTTTAGCCATAGTAAAAAATTTAGTCTACAACCTCCAAGGTGATGTTGGAGTTGTCTCCAACGATGAGGGCGGGTCTGAATTCTGGTTTACCATCCCTAGAAATATAAAATAGCATTTTAGTTCTAAAATTTTTATACTCTTGAATTAGAGAAGCTATCTTTTTGTTCTACTGTGCATTTAATCTGGGCTATAAAATAAGCTACACTAAATAATAGTCTTCTAATTTATATGAACGTTAATTTTGTCTTATTAAAAAAGTTAAGCATTGCAATATTGTGTGCTGCTGCGTTGTTTCAATTAATCACACTATTTATGATGCTGCTTTCCCGGCCTATAACAAATACCCTCAGCTTTAGCTCTATTGCGAATGCTCAATATAATGAGCCTCTGGCTCAGCAGAAATCTTTAGAGCCCTCATCTGGGACCTTTGATTATAAGGTTATTGGATATAGGGCCAGCGATACAAGAGCCTCGGTTATTGTTGAAAGAAACAATCAAACATTTGTTGTCCAGCAAGGAGACCTTTTAGAGAATGCCTATACCCTCATTAGTGTGGATTCAAACTTTGCAATCTTTTCGTTAAATGGAAAAAACTATCAACTGAGCACCAATCTCCCCATAGGAAACTAGATAAAAATGAAAGTAAATAAATTAATTGTGGTTTCTCTGTTCCTGATTGCATCTTTAAAATCTATGGCTCAAGAAACCTTCTTGCTTAATTATCAAGATGTAGATATCACCAAAGTCACGCAAGATATTTCTAAGTTTTCTAAAAAAACCTTAATTCTTGATCCGAGAGTTAAGGGTAGAATTTCTATTTTTTCAGATTCAATTCTGTCATCGGAGCAGGTATGGGATGTATATCTAAGAACCATTCAAGTTCATGGGTTTGCTGCTCTTTCTGATGGAGGCATTGTTAGGATTGTTCCAGAAAATGAAGCCACCAGAGATTCCAGTAACTCTCAAAGTTCTGCATCAATTGCAACAAAGATTTTCACTCTAAAAAATCGTTCAGCTGGGGAGATTTTGCCCCAAATTAAAGCAATCACTGGCAGGCAATCTCATCTTTCAAGTATTCCTTCAATTAATTCAATTTTATTGGTAGATAAGTTGTCAAACATAGAGCGGATTGAGAAACTACTAATGACTTTAGATCAAAATGATAGTGCCGCGATTAATATTATTAAGCTTAACAACCTCTCATCGGTTGAAGCTGTAAGAATTCTTGACCGGCTTAAAGCTCAAAATAATCCAACGATCACTAATTTTATTGCAGTTCCTTTTACCCCATCAAATTCTGTCATTTTATCGGCTGACCAGGTCGTGACAAGGAATATTACCGACACATTAAAGGCCCTGGATCAAGATGCACTCACAGGAGGATCGATCGCGGTTATATATTTGAAGTATGCTAAAGCTGAAGAGGTTGCTGCCATTATCAATACAGTGTCCATTAGGTTTTCTGGCGAAAATGCCGATAAGCCAGTGGTCACCCATCATCGTGAAACCAATTCCCTCATCATCTCTTCTGAAGAAACTAATTTAGATTTAATCAAGAATTTAGTTTCCAAGCTAGATATTAGAAGAGCACAAGTTTTAGTAGAAGCTATTATTGTTGAGCTATCTGAAACTGCAGCACGAAACCTTGGCGTCGAAACAGTTTTTGCGGGAGCTCAGGATGGCAATATACCTATAGGCATCACCCGCTTTCAAAATGGAGCGAACCCAGATTTACTATCTATAGCAGGCTCTGCAATTGAGCAGGGTAATAATGCAACGCTTAGCAATCTTGCTACCACGTCTTTATTAAACTCCTCGGGCCTGGTTAGCGGGTTTGGTGATTTAAGTGGGGGTGATAGCTTTGCAGGAATTATTAGCGCTGTTGCAGACGATCAAAATTCAGATATTTTATCTACCCATACCATCATTGCCATGGATAATGAACCAGCACACTTAGTGATAGGCCAAGAAATTCCCATCACAACAGGGGAGAGCCTAGGCTCTAGTAATGCAAACCCTTTTAGGACAACCTCTAGGCAAGAAGTGGGGATTAAACTGTCTATTACCCCGCAGATCAATGAAGGCAACTCAGTTATCCTAGAAATTAAACAAGAGGTGTCAGGTATTGTTGGACCACTAACAGGCACAGCAGACCTAATCACCAATAAGAGAAGTATTGAGACAACTGTTTTAGTGGATAACAATCAAATGATTGTGTTGGGTGGCCTCAATGAAGATGATCTCCAAGAAAGCACCTCCAGAGTTCCTATTTTGGGATCTATTCCGCTGCTAGGCAAATTATTTAGTTCATCAGCTGAGTCTAGAGTTCAAAGAAATTTAATGGTTTTTTTAAGACCGACTATTCTAATTGATTCAGATGATGTTTCTTCCCTGTCTGGAGAAAAATATAATTACATTAATGCTGAGGCTATTTTAAGATCTGCTGCAGAAATCCCCGTAATAGATCTCACTAACTAATTGAGGATGAGCTTACTTGATCAAAGAGATGATATTGAGCTTCCTTATGAATTTGCTAGAGTTCATAGGCTTTTAGCATACTGGAAAGAAACTCAGCTAACCGTACTTTCAGAGAAAAAATTAACTTCCAGTCTCTATCAGGAATTAACCAGGGTACTGAAAGCTGAATTTTTTGTAGAGGTGTGCTCCCCCAAGACATTTGATAGCATGCTGACTCAACAATACTCTAACCATGGAGATGGCGCAGGCTTTACGGAAGATTTTTCTGAGAATTTTGATCTTCAGTCTTTTGCAAATACTCTAGCACCAACAGAAGATCTTTTAAGTGGTGCCAATGATGCTCCAATTATTAAGCTGATTAACGGAGTTTTAAGTCAGGCAATTAAAGTTAGAGCTTCAGACATCCATTTTGAACCTTACGAAGATAACTTTATTATTAGATATCGCATTGATGGTATTTTACAGGAAGTATTGACTCATGATGCTAGGATGTCAGCTCCAATTATTTCTCGCCTGAAGATTATTGCTCGTTTGGATATTGCCGAGCGAAGAAAACCTCAAGATGGAAGGGTCTCTCTCTCTTTGGGAACTAACAAGGTGGATGTTCGAGTCTCTACATTGCCCTCATCTTATGGTGAGAGGGTAGTATTGAGACTACTAGATAAAAAAGCAGCACAAATCAATATCACAGATTTAGGACTGCCGACCACCATCCTGGACTCTTATAAAACAGCTCTAACCTTTTCCGAGGGCATTATTCTTGTCACCGGCCCAACTGGTTCTGGAAAAACAACAACACTTTACTCTGGATTGCGACACATAAGTGACGCCTCTCAAAATATTTTGACAGTTGAGGACCCCATTGAATATACCTTGTCTGGCATTGGGCAAACACAAGTTAATTCTAAGGCTGGATATGATTTTGCATCAGGTCTTAGATCAATTCTTCGTCAAGATCCAGACATTGTCATGGTTGGTGAAATCCGAGACGTTGAGACAGCCAAAATTGCAATACAGGCAAGTTTAACTGGGCATTTAGTGCTATCAACTGTTCATACTAATAGCGCCATTGGAGCTATTGCTAGATTAAGAGATATGGGAGTTGAGTCATACCTTTTAGCCTCAAGCATCAGAATGGTCATGTCTCAACGCTTGGTTAGAAGGCTGTGCTCGTCGTGCAAGCTTGAAATAGAGCCCCCGGAATCTATTCAACAAAAGTTTTCTCTCAAAAAACATGATTCTATCTATCAATCTCAAGGATGTGAGGATTGCGGCCATTCTGGCTTTAAAGGACGTGTCGCTCTTGCTGAATGCATAAATGTTACAGACGAGCTCAAAGCTTTAATACACGACGAAGCATCAGAAAATCTTTTAGCTCAATGCGCCTTTAAAAATACCTCCTCCATTGACACATCATCGATTAAGCTTTTGTTAGAAGGCATTACCTCTTATCAGGAGCTCCTCAAAGTGCAAAACCACCACGATGCCAACTTATAAATATTCTGCTCTGAATTTAGCTGGAAAAAAAGTTCATGGTATTTTGAATGCTTCCTCAGAGAGGCAAGCAAGACAGCAGATTAAATTAGGAAATTTAACGCCTTTGTCACTGAACTTATCCCAGAAAAATTTTTTTGCTAGAGCTTCTAAGGTTAACCAAAAAGATTTGTTGTTTGCGACTAGGCAGATATCTACTCTATTAGATTCTGGTATACCCATAGATGAGACTTTAAAATCTATTGCGCTAGAGGTTGAGGATAAATCTCTTGCAATTGCTCTTCACTCTGTGAGAGATGAGATATTGCAAGGTTCTAGAATTGCTGAGGCGATGGCCTCCTACCAACATATTTTCAATGAAACTTATTGCTCACTTATTGCTGCAGGAGATTCTGCTGGAAATCTTCATCTCGCCTTTAGCAATCTCGCAGACTACTTAGAAGAGGCTGCACTTGTCAGGCAACAAGTCATATCAGCACTAACTTACCCGGCTATTCTTTTAACCTTTTCGGTGGGAGTAGTTTTTGCATTACTAACGTTTGTTATGCCGCAGGTAGTTGACCAATTCGTTAGAGCTGGTGCAACCTTACCGCTTCTAACCAGAACCTTGATGGTGTTTTCAGATTATGCATGGCTTGCACTCCTCTTAGCTTTAATAGCCTTAGGGGCAGGTTATTACTTTTATAAGCGCTTATCTAAAAATCCAAAAACAGCAATATCCTTTCATAGAAATTTTTTAAGAGTGCCTATTTTGGGAAGTTTTATTTTGAATGCAGAGGTTGAGCGTTTTGCAAGGATTATGCACTTAATGCTCAAGTCCGGACTGAACCTAGACATAGCCATGCAGCAAGCACAGGTTGTGATTTCAAATCAATATATCGCTCAAGCCATCCATACATCTAGAGCTGATTTAATTGAAGGCAAGGATTTCATGCTCTCCTTAAGAGAATCTAAAGTCTTCCCCTCACTCTTTATTCAGTTACTATCAAGTGGATATAAATCAGGCAACTTAGTATTCATGTTTGAGAAAGTGACTCAATACATGAAAGGGGAGATTGAAAGCAAAAGAGCTACTGTTTTATCTCTTCTTGAGCCCATGGTTATTATTTTTATGGGCGGCATAATTTTATTAATTGTTTTGGCAATTTTAATACCTATAATGCAAATGAATACTATAGCTTTAGGATGATCATGATGTCTAAAAATAAACCTGGCTTTACCTTAATTGAATTAATGGCAGTGATTGTAATTTTGGGAATCCTTGCGACAATTGTCGCTATAAATGTATCACCTTTTTTACAGCGTGCTAACCTCGAGAAGATGCGGGCTGACCTGTCTCAAGTAGAAAAAGCATTAGAGCTCTACAACTTCAATGAAATGAGATATCCAACAACGGAGCAGGGTCTTGAAGCGCTAGTAAAACCCCATGCAGAATTAAAGAGACCTTATCTTTATCCAGAGAATGGGTATATCAACTCTGTGCCCTTGGATCCATGGGGGCGGGAGTACTTCTATCTATTTCCAGGCCAACAATCAAAAAAATATGATATTTACAGCCTTGGTGCAGATGGGCTGGAGGGTGGTGTTGGTGACAATGCTGATATTGGCAATTGGATTTCAGGCAGTTAAAAAATGCCAGTGGCTTCACGATGCTGGAGCTGATGGTAACCCTTATTCTCATTGGTTTAATTTCAACAATAGTCCTTGCTAACACTGATTTCTTATCGAGCCGCCAATCTGATCAAGTTCAACCTTTTGGTAATTTAGTGCAATATCTTGGAGAGGAAAGCGCGCTAACCAAGAAGAATATTGCTTGGTTTATTGGCAATGACACTCAGTTTATTGCCTCTTTTAAAAATGATGAATGGCATCCTCATCGCTTACCCCCGGAAATGTTACCCAGCATTAATCTAAGCACTCAGTTTCAAGATAATAGAGGAAATATATTTCGTATTCCTGATTCCAGGGTTGATCCATTTTTAGTGTTTTACCCATCAGGTCAATCATCTGGCGGACATATTATCATCCAGCAACAAGGCCAGTCCTTGAATCTTGTTGTGGATCAATATTCTAATATTAATCTTTTAAATCAATAGTCGTAATGCTCAAAAAAGGATTTAGTTTACTGGAAGTCGGAGTTGCACTCTTGATTCTAGGTCTTGCTGTTACAGCTATTTTTCAATTTATTAGCTCCACCACCCTATCAGCTGTTCAGCTTGAAAACAGAAGCTATGCACGCCAAATCGCAAGTAATCGATTGGCTTTAATCCAAACCATAGAACCTTTTAATGATAGTGGTGAGAGAACTGGTCAAATCAGTTTTGGTGGCAAGTCATTTGTGTGGTCTGAAAAAATAGAAACTGCCTCACCTGAATTTGATCAAGTATCAATTAAGGTTGGGCTCTCTCAGGAATTTAGTATTTTTGAGCTAAGGAGCTTCATTGAAAAAAAATAATCATACTGGCTTTGGATTTACGTTGATTGAAGTTTTAATTTCTTTGGTCATCTTGAGTATTATTGCGGTTATCACCTCATCTTTTCTTCAGTCTTCCATTCAATCCAAGGAGACTGTATTTTTGCACTCCTCTCAAACATTAAAAATTAATCTATTGGGAGATGCGTTAAGAGAAGACATAACAAATGCTATCAATATACCTCTGCTTGATTTTAGGGGCGAGGACCAAGATTTAAATTTTCAAAGCCCCCTGAACTCTAATAGCTTTGTTTTAGTAACCAAAGTAAGGGCTGGCAAGAACTTTTCAAATTCATTGGCTCGTGTGGAGTATCGCCTGGACAACAGACAGTTTATTAGAAAACAGTTTTATGCAGCGGCGCCTGCAGACCCAACAAAATTTTTTAAAACAGTATTGCTGGAGGATGTAAAGAACCTTGAACTTCAATTTTCTAATGGCTCTGCCTGGTTTTCCCTATGGCCTATTGATGAGGTAACAAGGCGCAAGATTCCATCACTTATAAAGCTCGTGTTAGAGCAAGAAAATGGGAAATCTTATTCTTGGGTGGTTCATTCAAACCTTGAGAAACAGCATGAATAAACCAGGCGTTATACTCATCACCACTCTGCTAATAATCATGGTGATGTCTCTGATCAGTGTTCAAATTAGTAAAAATTTTTATATTTCTTTGAGCAGAGAAGCTTATTTAGATTTTAAGACTCTCAGCTATCAAATGCTAATAAGCTCTGAAGGTCAGGCCATTCAAAGCCTGCAGAAAGAGCTTAAATCACAGCAAGAAAAGCTGACACTGCATGACCCCCTCTTAAAAAATACGTTTTATTATGAAAATGATTCCATGCTCCTAGAGCTAAAGATCTCTGATGCAGTCAATTGTTTTAATTTAAACAGCTTATTTGAACCTGCAGACAATACCTTTAATGTTGCTTTAGCTCAAAGAAAATGGCTTGAGCGTTACTTAAGATTAAAATTTCTAAATGAATCAGACATAGAGTCTTTTATAGATCAATTAATTGATTGGGTAGATTGGATAATCAGCCGCGAAATTTTGGTGCTGAGAATTATTTTTATATTGGTCCTGCTAGTATCACTCAACAATTCACACCTAAGCGATTACTGGTAGATTTATCAGAAATTAAAAATTTTCCAATCATGCAGACCGTGAGCTTTGATGATCTCTCCACTAATTTATGCGTTGTTCCAGACTCCAGCAAACAATTTTTAAATATTAATTCGCTGACAAGTGAGGATACAATGCTCGTCGCTTCTTTTTTTAATAACGACAATCTGGAATTAGTTGAGAGTCAAATTATTGATATGCCTCGACAAGGCTATGACAGTATTGATTTCTTTGCTGAGTTTTTTTCTCGCTCAAAAGATTACCCTGCCCAGGTTTTAAGCTTAAACTCTAAGAGTTTCCATCTTCATGGCAAGATAGTAAATGAAAATTTTTCTGCTAATCTTGATACCCTTGTTATATTAGATCTTTCAAATTCAGCGGTAATTGCCAGGAG
>JGI20154J14316_10000215_pt1 | contig 51156 bp, 39 predicted proteins | sample COG_04_FD_14316 | JGI IMG/M metagenome (IMG submission 14316)
AATGCTCGGTTTTGTTAACGGCCTAGCGATTGTAATTTTCCTTGCCCAGCTGAGTCAGTTTGGCGTCGCCGGCGAGCCAGGTTGGCTTGAAGGTACCAGCATGCAGGGTTCGATTATTGATGTTGCCTGGATGACTGGCGATGCGCTCTATACATTGCTCGGTTTAGTGGTTTTGACTATGGCGATTATTCACCTGCTGCCACGTTTCACCACTGTGTTGCCTTCATCATTGGTGGCGATTGTCACTGTGACGCTGGTGGTGATGTACTTTGATGTGGACACCAAAGTGGTTGGCGATGTCGCCTCCATTGCCGGTGGTCTGCCCAGCTTCCATATTCCCATGGTGCCGTTTACCTTTGAAACCCTGTTTATTATCTTGCCCTACGCGATTATTTTGGCGGCTATTGGCCTGATCGAATCGCTGCTGACCTTGCGCCTGATCGATGAGATCACTGAGACCCGCGGACAGGGCAATCGCGAATGTATTGGTCAGGGCGTTGCCAATACAGTGACTGGATTATTTGGTGGTATGGGCGGTTGTGCCATGATTGGCCAGAGCATGATCAATGTAAACTCTGGTGGCCGGGGACGTCTCTCCGGTATTACTGCGGCTATTTCTCTATTGCTGTTTATTCTGGTGGGCTCTGCGCTAATTGAAATTATTCCATTGGCTGCTCTGATCGGTGTGATGTTTATTGTTGTGATCGGCACCTTTGAGTGGAGTAGTTTTCGAATTATGGGCAAGATACCGCGCAGTGATGCATTGATTCTGGTATTGGTCTCTGGGGTTACCGTGGTCACGGATCTGGCTGTTGCAGTAGTGGTTGGCGTCATTGTCTCAGCTTTGGTATTCGCCTGGGAACATGCAAAGTTTATCCGTATCGAAGCCCGGGAAGATCACAAAGGTTCGACGGTTTACGCGGTTACTGGCCCACTGTTTTTTGGTTCGGTTACCTCATTCCTTGAGCGCTTTGACCCCAAGCAAGACAATGACGACGTGGTTATCGATTTTGCTCGCTCAAGGGTAGCCGACCACTCTGGTCTTGAAGCCATTGACACCTTAGCTGATCGTTACTTGAGTGCAGGTAAGACTCTGCATCTGGTTCACCTCAGCGACGAGTGCCGCAAGCTATTGAAGAAAGCCGGCAATATGGTTGAAGTGAATGTGATCGAAGATCCTAAATACTTTGTTGCTGAAGATTCGCTGGGCTAAGGTTTTTTAGGGAAAGCCTGTCCCGTCCTAAAATAAGTTGACGGGCAGATTTAAGTCAAAAGAAGCTCTCCTGGGTTGCAGCTGCTACAGATTTTTAGAGTGAATGTGCTAACCTCTAGCTATTGAAGGCTGGAGGAGATCATTGTGAATATTGTTTTATCCGTCGTCTTTTTACTGGTTGCCCTCGCACTTCTGTGCCGACCATTGGTTAATCGCTTCGCTCAACGCTTATTATCCATGCCATCCTGGCGTCCCTTTGTCTGGCTTAATCTTGCTATAGGTATCAGTCTTATTCTGTGGGCTGGTTCGGTTCCCGGTTGGGGGCAGCAAGTCGAGTGGATAGTGCTTTTTATTATTGGTGTCAGTGCCTTGCTCAAAGGGCTCGTGCTCTGGGTCTTCCCTGAGTGGTCGAGGTCCCTTATGGAAAATTTTCTCGCCCGCTACTGGCTCTTTGTCCTGCCCCTGTCGCTTTTATATTTTGCCTTGGCAGCGTTGCTTTTTTGTCTTGGCTAAATGACGCTTGTAACCAGTTAGACGCCTATGGGCTGGTGACCACCAGATAGCAGACCAGCTCCACTTTGCCACTGTTCTCAATGGCATGGGGCAGATCGGCGCGATAGTGTGCCGAGTCACCTTGGCTCAATTCTGTGCAGTTTTCTCCGGATACTAACTTCCCTTGGCCACTGGTAATAGTGAGCAATTCTTTGGTGCCTTCATAATGGGGGGCGCTGTCTAAACTCGCCCCCGGGGCTATACGCAATTCATAGAACTCAATACTCTTTTCCATATGCAGCGGCGACAGAGTCCGGATCTGACACTCTTTGTCATTGCGGAATAGATTGTTCTTATCTTCACCATGAACCACTTCGATGGTCGACGACTGCCAGGCCTGGTCAACCAGCTCACCTATGCTCATGCCAAATGCCTGGGCGATTCTAAAGGTCACAGTCAGTGTGGGATTGGCCTGGCCGCGCTCAATCTGACTCAACATGGAGCGACTGACACCGGAGGCGGCGGCAAGTTGATCAAGGGTCAGTTTATTTTTTTTGCGCAGGGCCGTGACTCTGCCAGACAGTGCCTGGCTGGCAGGATCACTATCTTGAGTTGGATTGTTCATGGGCTACCTCAATAAAGTTAAATCACTATACAGGATTTAAATCTTGCATAAAGGAATTATTGATTCTACGATAAGGGAATAAATTCTTATATATTAAAACTTGTCATAAATAGCCAAGCAGGGAATAAGCATCATGAAAGCATTAGTCAAAAGGAATTCCACCGTTGGCCTCTGGTTAGAAGATGTGCCCGAGCCGGAAATGGGCATCAATGACGTCTTAATCAAGGTTAAACGCACTGCTATATGCGGCACTGATATGCATATCCACAACTGGGATAGCTGGGCTCAGGAAACCATTCCCGTACCCATGGTAGTGGGGCATGAGTTTGTTGGGGAGATTGTCGATGTAGGCTCCAATGTAAATGATTTTCGTCCCGGGCAAATTGTCTCTGGAGAGGGCCATGTGGTCTGTGGTCGCTGCCGTAACTGTCTTGCCGGCCGCCGCCATCTCTGTGCCCACACTAGTGGAATAGGGGTGGATCGACCCGGAGCCTTTGCCGAATATCTGGTGCTGCCCATGTCAAATGTCTGGGAGCATCGCCCCGATATAGATCTGGATGTGGCGGCGCTCTTTGATCCTCTAGGCAACGCGGTACATACCGCACTGCAATACGATCTGCTCGGCGAGGACGTGCTGATTACTGGAGCCGGGCCCATTGGCGCTATGGCTGCAGCAGTCTGCCGTCATGCCGGTGCGCGCAATGTGGTGATCACCGATATCAATCCCCAACGCCTGGAACTGGCGAAAAAGCTCGGTGCCACCTGCACGGTTGATGTGCGCANGGAGAAGCTTGNNGATGTGCAGCGNTCACTGGGTATGTCTGANGGCTTTGATGTGGGCCTAGAAATGTCCGGTAATCCCGCCGGATTTCGCGATCTATTAAGCAGCATGTGTCACGGGGGCAAGGTGGCTATGCTCGGTATTCCCGCCGCAGAAGTGGCCATCGATTGGAGTCTGGTGATCTTTAATATGCTCACGCTAAAGGGTATCTATGGCCGTGAGATGTATGAGACCTGGTACAAAATGTCGGTGATGATCGAGAGTGGTTTAGATATCTCCTCGGTGATTACCCATCGCATGGACTATACCGATTTTCAGAAGGGCTTTGACGCCATGAACGCCGGAGAGGCGAGCAAGGTAATTTTAAACTGGGAATAATCGGTATCAAAACTGACTAAGGATTAACGGATTAAAGGAACAATTATGTACGGCAAATTTCAAGATCATCTGCAAGCCGAGCTGCAGCAGATTGAAGACAGCGGTTTAACCAAAAACGAACGCCAAATCACCTCGCCTCAGGGTGCTAGGGTCTCAGTGAATAGTGGCGCGCCAGTGCTCAATCTCTGTGCCAACAATTATCTGGGGCTGGCTCAACATCCTGAGGTCAAGGCGGCAGCTATACGTGGCTTGGAAGAGTGGGGCTATGGCCTGGCATCGGTGCGCTTTATCTGTGGCACCCAGACCATTCATAAACAGTTGGAAAATGACCTCAGTGCCTTTGTTGGCACTGAAGCGACCATTCTCTATCCCTCCTGTTTCGATGCCAATGCCGGGCTGTTTGAAACCTTGCTCGGGGCCGAGGATGCAGTGATCTCCGATGAACTGAATCACGCCAGTATTATCGACGGTGTGCGCCTGTGTAAGGCTAAGCGCTATAGATACCGGAACTCTGATATGGCTGATCTGGAAAGCCAGCTACAGGCGGCAGACAAGGCTGGAGCGCGCTTTAAGCTGATTACCACAGACGGCGTCTTCTCCATGGATGGCACCATCGCCAAATTAGATGAGATCTGCGATCTGGCGGATAAATACAACGCTCTAGTGCATTTTGATGACTGCCATGCCAGCGGCTTTGTCGGCGCCAATGGTCGCGGCACTCATGAATATCGCGGCTGCATGGATCGAGTGGACATAATTACCGGCACTCTCGGTAAAGCATTGGGCGGCGGCAGTGGCGGCTTTACCAGTGCCCGACGGGAAGTGGTGGACTTGTTGCGTCAGCGTTCACGGCCTTATCTTTTCTCTAATACAGTTGCACCGCCAGTGGTTGCTGGCGCCATAAAGGCACTGCAGCTGGTGACTGAATCCAATCAGCTACAGCAGCAGCTGAGCAAAAATACTGACTTCTTCCGCGAGGGGATGGAGAGCTTAGGGTTCCGCTTGCTGCCCGGTGAACATCCGATTGTTCCAGTGATGCTGGACGATGCGGCACTGGCGGCCAAGTTCGCTGAAAGAATGCTCGCCCACGGGGTCTATGTGGTGGCTTTTTCCTACCCAGTGGTAGCCCATGGTAAGGCGCGGATTCGCACCCAGATGTCTGCGGCCCATAGCAGAGATGATCTTGAGTTGGCCCTGGAGGCTTTTGCGGCAGTGAAGGCCGAGCTGGGGATTTAAACTTTTTCCCAGGCAAAAAAAGGACGGGCAAGCCCGTCCTTTTTAATCGCTACACAGCCCTGTGCTGGGCTGTGCATAAGACCGCTTCTAAAAACTAGAAGCTTTTTCGTGCAGTTATACCAAACGTGCGAGGCTGGTTTGGATAAATATTGAAGCTTCCTGCCTGCGCTGGCGTTGGAAAGCCACTCGTCATATATTCGTCATTAGTGACGTTACGCGCCCAGATAGACAGGTTTAAGCCGTTTTGAGTGTTCATACCCGCACTCAAGTTAAGAGAGCCAATTTTACGCGTCGCTATAGCTTCAAGAGCTGGCGGGAGATTGTCGACGATAATAACTTCATCTGCATATTGGTAATCAGCACGAGCGTAGGCATCATTGTTGCCTAGGCGGAAGTCATAGAGAGCCGACAAGGATAAGCTCACTTCATGAATTCCCGCAGGCTTAGTACCTGACAAATCTGCGCCCTCAAAGCCGCCACCGACGAACTCATCATAGAGTGGATCCAACAATGTGCCTGCAAGACCTAACCTAAGTGACTCGACTGGGTAGTAGACTAGATCGAATTCAACACCCTTGGTAGATTGCATTCCTGCATTGCGAAGCTCAAAACCGGTACCGTTAAATATCGACGACTGGAAGCCCTTAATCGTTTGATCAAAAAGTGCCATATTGAAAGACCCGCGTTCAAACGCTGCCTTTAGACCCAACTCATAGACCTCTGATTCTTCAGGGTTAGCAAAGCGCGAACCTGCTGACAGATTAGGGGCGTTGGTCGTCAATCCTGCGGCTACTAATGCTGCTAAGTCAGCGGCATTAGGACCTGAGTCCCGTGACAAATTCCAAGAGCTTGCCTTGAAACCGGTGGCGTAGCTTCCGTAGATATTGATGTTATCGTTTAGGTCATAAGCTAAACGAAGAGTGTAGGTCGTATCACTGTCATCACTGGTATTATCTTCAATTGCGTTTGGAAGGTTGACCACGGGTGGCAACGTACCTTGTAGGACGGACAAACCTCCTACGAAAGCTGCTGGTACAGCGGCAAAGACGTTGGTGTTAACTTGACTGACCGTAACTTCTTTTTTAGCCTCGGTGTAATTAAAGCCTGCAGTTGCAGTTAGCTGCTCACTTAACTGCAGGTCAAACTGACCAAATATTGAAGTTGATTGATCTTCTTGGCTAAAGGAATCTTGCGCACCAGTACCATTGGCAAAGAACGTCCCTGCAGGTAATCCAATTCCAGCTTCAATGGCACCAAGAGCACCTGGAGCACCCAAACCAGCAACTAACGTATCAAAATAGTTCCGCGCCTGCGGCCCCCATATGACCTCAGAGGTATAGTCCACTGACTCATCGAAGTAAAAGGCTCCGAGCATCCAGCTTAAATCGCCATCACCCGTTGAGGTAAGACGGATTTCCTGACTAAATGTGTCTACGTTTAGGTCGTTCGGACTGGTTTGAGTTAAGGGAGCGCTGGTAAAGTCAATATCGAGAGCCTCAAATGTGTCACTGAAGCGCTGAGAGGTAATCGATGTTAGGACAAAACTCCCATAATCGACATCAATTTGGGCCGAGATACCACCGTTTTCAACCTCATTAAAGGGGTCAATGTCTGCAGCTATGCGATAGGCGAAGGGTTGCTCGGGCACCAGTTCACCGCCAAGAAGACCGATTACTGCTCCAGTAGGGCCGTTAACTAAGTTTGATACACCACAGCAGACTTCATCGATCTCGTCGTAATCGGCAATTATACGCACTTCAGTGTTGTCAGTTGGTGTCCATGACACCTGACCGCGAACACCCCAGCGCTCTCTTTCATTCATGGCAGCGCCGCCAGCTACGTTGGTAAAGTAACCATCGCGCTGGGTCATGTTAGCAGATACATCGAAGCTCAGATCTTCAGAAATTGCGCTTTCAAATAACGCTTTAGTATTTTTATACCCCATGTTGCCGATACTGGCTTCGATGTAGCCACCAGTCTCACCAGAGGGCTTAGGCGTAACAATACTGATAACACCAGCGGAGGCGTTCTTGCCAAACAGAATGCTCTGCGGGCCGCTAAGTACCTCGACGCGCTCTAAACGCGGCAGATCAGAAATTGAAGAGCCGGCGCGTGAACGATAGACACCATCAATAAACACACCAACAGAAGGCTCTATACCTTCGTTATTTGACCCGTTACCAAAACCACGAATTGCGAAGGAAGTATTGGTTGATGACTGCAACTGAGATACTCGCAAGGTAGGCACAACGCTCTGCAGATCAATAATGTCTTGGATCGCGGCTTTTGAAATAGTATCGCCAGTAGTTACTGTGACCGATACTGGAATGTCTTGGAGTGTTTGCTCGCGTTTGTTGGCTGTTACAATTATTTCATCGATTGCTGCTTGCGCCATGCTGCCGGCAAAAATACTCGCCACCGCAAGAGCCAAACAGGATTTCTGTGCACGTATAAGCTTCATGATTTCCCCTTTTTTATTAATAGCCACATAGGCATGTGATCTTATTTCTTGTAATTTTAATCTCTGAATAACGCTCTGGTTTTGACACCTAGCGCTATTAAGCGGTGAATACTCTAAAAGCAATAGGCTTCGATAGCAACTTGTTTTGCCGGTAAATGCTTCTTAGGCCTCAAAACGGCCAGAGGCTTGATGCTGCCCGTTACTTACTCAGGCGCGAGCTTACCTGCTAACTGATTTTCGACGGTTTTTTTGTTCCATGACTACACCCATTGAGTCTATAGTTATGGGGCTTTTATCTGTACTGAGAACGCAGGCAGAGATACACAAGGACATTAGTCACCATGGCAATTAGCACCTTTGATTTATTTACCGTTGGTATAGGGCCATCCAGCTCTCACACCGTAGGTCCCATGCGCGCGGCGCTGCAATTTGTTGAAGCTCTTGCGGAAACTGGTCGCATGATCGAGGTCACCCGAGTGCAGGCGGAGATGTACGGTTCCCTGGGTGCCACAGGCAAGGGACACGGCACGGCAAAGGCCGTGTTGCTGGGGCTCGAGGGTGATCAGCCTGAATCTGTGGATGTGCCAACAATCGCCGAGCGCGTGGCAGCGATTCGAGAGGGGGGCTCCATTACTCTGTTAGCTAACCGGTCCGACAGTCATCGCATTGGTTTCAATGACCAGACCGATGTGCTGTTACATCGCAAGAAAACCCTATCATTTCACTCCAACGGTATGATTTTTACCGCCTTTAATAGCAGTGGCGAGGTGGTTGCCAGCAAGACCTACTTTTCTGTGGGCGGTGGCTTTGTAGTAGATGAGAGTGCCGCCGAGCAGGATTTTTTAGTTGAAGATAGCAGTACCATTCCCTATCCCTTTGATTCTGGCAAGCAGCTGCTGGCGCTGTGCGAAGAGCACGGCATGAGTATCTCTCAGCTAATGATGGAAAATGAAAAGACCTGGCGCAGTGAACAGCAGGTGCGCGATGGTTTGTTAAACCTCTGGTCGGTGATGCAGTCCTGCGTTGCCAATGGCATCAGCAATGGGGGTATTTTACCCGGCGGGCTCAAGGTGCGACGTCGTGCCAAAGAATTACACGAGCAGTTACTCAGTCGTCCTGAGGCTGCCATGTCAGATCCACTCTCGGTGTTGGACTGGGTCACTCTCTATGCCTTAGCAGTGAATGAAGAAAACGCCGCTGGTGGTCGAGTGGTCACTGCGCCAACCAATGGCGCGGCGGGTATTATTCCCGCGGTGCTGCACTACTATATGCGCTTTGTACCCACAGCTACTGCAGAAGGAGTGGTGCGGTTTTTACTTACAGCTGCGGCCATTGGTATGCTGTATAAATTGAATGCCTCTATCAGCGGTGCCGAAGTGGGTTGCCAGGGGGAGGTGGGTTCAGCCTGTTCCATGGCCGCCGGTGCCCTGGCCGAAGTGATGGGTGGTACGCCAGCTCAGGTGGAAAATGCCGCGGAAATTGGTATGGAACACAATCTGGGTCTGACCTGCGATCCCATTGGTGGACTGGTGCAGGTGCCCTGTATTGAGCGCAATGCCATGGGTTCGGTAAAGGCGATTCACGCCGCACGCATAGCTCTGCGCGGCGATGGTGCTCACTTCGTGTCACTGGATAAGGTGATTGAAACCATGCGCAAGACCGGCCAAGACATGCATGTGCGCTATAAGGAGACTTCGAGAGGTGGATTGGCAACCCATGTGTTGGAAGTGCCGGTCAATATTGTTGAATGTTAAACCTGATCTAACGTTACTAACCTGAGGTGACCCTCAGGTTAGTGCAACAAGCTTTGACATTTGATGCCTAGTCGATCAAATCATACTGCTCGGCAAGAATGGCAATAATCTCTGCCTTGGGATCTTCAGGCAGGGTGATTTTCTCGCCGGTGATCTTTTCCGCAATACCGGTGTAGGTATCAGACACAGACATCAATACGGACTCCGGCAGCAGGTTATCTTCCGCCAGCGCGGTGCGCTCAGGCATACGGTTCTTATTCAGCAGAATATCAGGGTCAGGGAAATGATTGAGCAGCAGCTGACGGAAGCCCTCTTTCGAGTTCTCCACAATCTTGCCCTCGGCATAGCTGGCACTATCCCAGATACGCGACGAATCGGGAGTGCCCACTTCATCCATATAAATCAGTTTTTCATTATTCTGCTTGTCGCGTACATAGCCAAATTCAAATTTGGTATCGACAAAAGTTTGGCCAATCTCTGCCAGTGAATCGCTGATCAGATTAAAGCCTTCACTGAGCAGCTTTTCATAGACATTGATATCTTCAAGGTTGCGGAACTTAAAGCTGGAATAATTATTTTCTATATCGGCCCTGGATACATTTACGTCATCCGCTTCCGGAACGCCGGGAATACCAGTCAAAATACCCTTAGTCGAAGGGGTAATCAGCAACTCAGGGAGACGCTGATCTTTGTGCAAGCCGTCTGGCAGTTCGATACCGCAGAAGTTGCGCTCGCCCTTGCTGTAGGCGCGCCACATGGAGCCAGTAATATATTGACGGCAGATGGCTTCAATCATTACCGGCTTAGCTTTTTGCACGATCCACACCAGCGGGTGGGGGACATCGAGAATATGACTGTCAGCCAGGCCCTGCTCGCGGAACAGTTTAAACCAGTGATTGGATATCGCATTCAACGCGGCGCCCTTACCGGGCACACCGTTCATACCGCCTTCACCTTTCCAGATACATTCAAAGGCAGAGATGCGATCGCTGATTACCATAATCGCCAAGGGCGCATCCGCGGCAACATCGTAGCCTTTGTCGGCAATCAGGCGGCGGCTGTCAGCTTCAGTGAGCCAGTAAACTGAGCGCACTTTGCCGCTGTGTACCGGCTCATCGCTGCGAATGGGAAGATCGTTGTTAGAGGCTAATACTTTATTAGCAAGACTCATAGTTATGCCTTGGGGGTGGTTAAAATTGACTGGTTATTTAGACCTAGCTGGATGTAGTCAGATCAACAAGGACCAGGATTTTAGCAACTCAACGCGCTCTGGGCAAAGGAAAGATTGCGGCCGCCAGTGGGATTTTGTAGGCTGGCCTCGATAGCTGTGCGTATTGCTTGGTTAACCCCCTATACAAGCGTCATTAACAATGGTCTTTTATCTATGAGCTCAATTTTAATCACCGGTGGCAGTGGCTTTATTGGTCGACACTTTTGCCGTCAGGCGCAACAGCTGGGTCATCAACTCTCTGTGCTGACACGCAATCCCGAGGCAGCTGCAGCGCGACTGCCGACGTCGGTGCGATTGATTCAGGGGCTCAGCGAACTGGAAGCGGACTATGTGCCAGAGGTGATCGTTAACCTGGCCGGTGAGCCTCTGGCAGCAGGGCGCTGGACTCAGCGTCGCAAGCAGCGTTTTTATGATAGTCGGATTAATCTTACCGACAGGCTCTATGAATTTTTTGCCGAACGAAATCAAAAGCACAGGCGCAAACCCAGCGTGGTGATCAGCGGATCGGCCATTGGCTATTATGGTCCTGGCCAGCAGCCGGTGAATGAACAGTCCAGCGCTGTGGATGGCTTTTCCCACCAGCTGTGCAAAACCTGGGAGCAGAGTGCGGCACGTTTTGAAACCCTTGGCAGTCGCGTGTGCTATTTGCGAACCGGCATTGTCTTGGGTGAAGAGGGTGCTCTGGCGCGCATGCTTGCGCCCTTTAAGATGGCCCTGGGTGGCCCAATCGGCAGTGGCGAGCAGGGAATGTCCTGGATTCATATTGAGGATATGGTCGGGGCGATTTTACACTGCATTAACAACCCACAGATTTCCGGACCGGTTAATGCAACCGCGCCCAATCCAGTCTCCAACGCGCAGTTTAGCGCCAGCCTAGGTGCAGCCCTAAATCGACCCGCAGTGTTGCCGATGCCAGGATTTATGGTGAAACTGTTATTCGGCGAGATGGGTGAGGAGCTTCTATTGCAGGGGCAATATGTACTGCCCAACAAGCTGCTGGCCAGCGACTACAGATTCCAATACAGCGAACTTGAAAACGCCTTGCAGCAGATTGTTACTGCTTAGAGAGGGTAACCGGTAATTTTCCGGATCGCCTCGTAGCTGGGCTTAAGGCTCTTATACATTTTGCGATAGACCTGAGTATAGAGCTGGTTGTAGATTTTCTGATTGGCCGCTATAGGCTCAAAACGCTCTCCGCGGTGAGTCATTTTGCTCGCTGCACTGGCAAAATCCGGGTAGATCCCAGAGCCCACTGCGGCTGCCATAGCGGCACCCAATGCTGAAGTCTCGTAGGTGTGGGGTCGCTGCACCGGCATACCAAATATATCCGCAGTAATCTGCATAATCTGGTCGCTCTGGGAACCGCCACCGGAGACCAAAAGCTTGGTGATGGGTTGACCGCTGCGCTGCTCCACGCGCTCTTTGCCGGCACGCAGGGCATAGGTCAGCCCCTCAATAATCGCGCGATAGAGGTGTGCTCTAGTGTGGACATCGCCAAAGCCAATAATGGCACCTTTGGCTTCTGGACCTTCATTGTTTGCACCTGCGCCCCAGTAGGGCTGAAGTGTCAGTCCCGCAGAACCAGCGGGGACCTGCTGTAATAAATCATCGAACAGAGATTCCACGGTTACCCCCTGTTGCTCAGCGGCGGACTGTTCCTCAAGTCCAAACTGCTGTTTAAACCAGCTCACCATCCAATAGCCTCGCGGCACCATCATCTCAATATTAAAACTGCCGGGAATCACTCCGGGATAGGCGGGGTGAAAGGGGATCGCTTCAAGATACTTGTCGCTGGTGATATTGAACGTAGCAGTGGTGCCATAGCTAAGGCTGCCAGTGTTGCTATCGAGGCAGCCGGTACCCAATACTTCGCAGGCTTTATCTGAACCACAGGCGATAAGTGGCAGTCCCTGAGGAATACCGGTCTCCGCTGCAGCTGCACTGCTGATATGGCCGAGAATAGCGCCGGCTTCAACCAGCTCTGGAAGCATTTCCCGCTTAATGGCCGGAATCGCCCGCCATTTCCAGTCTTTGGCCTCAGCCCACTGCAGCTGTTTAAAATCGAAGGGTACGAAACCCACCTGGCTGGCAACAGAGTCCCGGTAATCACCGGTGAGCTTGTAGTTGTGATAGCCAGAGAGCAGCAGCAGTTTATCCACTTGCTGCCAAAGTTCTGGTTCATGCTCGGCAATCCAATTGGCCTCGGCCTGAGTGTGAAAGGTATCCACCGCCGTCTTGGCACCTACGGCTCGCATTAACAGGGACTCCAGTGCCCCCAGTTCGGGCTGGCTGTGAATCTGCCGTTGATCGAGCCAACTAATAGCGGCGCGCAGTGGTTGCCCATCGGCGCCCATGGGTACGACTGTAGCCCGTTGGGTGGTGACGGATAGGGCCTTGATCGATTCGCGGGGAATCTCCAGTTGATCCCAGAGTTGATGGCAGGCCTGGCAGAGAGCTTGCCAAAAATAGTCTGCATGCTGTTCAGCCCAGCCTGGCTCGGTGGAAAAATAGGGCTCGATCTCGACTTTACTTTTGGCCACCAGTCGGCCATCTCGGTCAAAGACCATGGCGCGAACACTCTGAGTGCCATTATCTATAGAGAGCAAATACTCTTGTTTGTGCGTCACTGGTTCCATGGCAATCGGGCTCTATTGTTATTGTTTTTAGGGGCGATCGTTGTCTTCAGGGAGACTGTAAAAACGCTTCCAGATACTCATGTAGCGTTTAACTTCGAGACGCCAGTGGTCCTGGTCCCAGCCCAGTTCAGCGGTACAGATGGCTTCCAGCGCAGGGAGTAATTCCATAGCCCCCTGAGCCATGACCATGCCCAATCTTGTGCGTCGCAATAGCAGATCATCGAGATGAACAACGCCCTCATGGCGGGCCGCCCAGCGACATTCGGCCAGACAAAAGTCGGTGCCGGCAATGCGCTGACGCTCTTCAACTGGTGCGCTGTGGAGCATTGCTTTGGCTTGAATTCCGTAGCGCCCCAACAGGCGCTGGGCCCATTGCGGATCCTCGGTAACTAGCTCACTAGGGGTTAGATCGGGGGTGGTAAACACTCGCTCATTGGTGAAGGGCTGTGCGTCAGGCAACTGGGGCAGGGCTGCGCTCAAGGTATCCAGAGCAATTAGTCTAAAGGTAGTGAGCTTGCCGCCACTAACGGTGATTAAGCCATTGTCAGACCAGACTGCGTGATCCCTGCGCTCCTTTGAGGGATCCTTGGCACTCTCCGAGCCAATAACCGGCCGCACTCCAGCCCAGCTAGAAATAATATCGGCGCGGCTAATGGCTTGCTTGGGAAACTGCACATTAAACGCCTGCAGTAAATAGTCCACTTCGGCGTTGTTAATACTGGCTTCAACATCTAGGTCTTCACTGTGGTCCAGATCCGTAGTGCCTATCACTGTGGTGCCTTCCCAGGGGTAGATATAGACCCCGCGCTTATCTTCAGGATGCAGTGATGTCAGAACATCGGTAACCGGCATCAGGTTGCGGTGGATAATAAGATGGCTGCCGCGCAGTGGGCGGATACGTTGTTCTGGATTGACTTGATTGCGCAGACGGTCAGCCCAGGCACCTGTGGCATTAATTACCGCAGCGGCGCGCAGGCGAATAGCATCGCTGCTATCGGAGTCATCTAGCACTACACCTTGGACTTGGCCATCTGCCAATAACAATTTGCTGACTTTGTTGTAGTTGATGGCCTTGCCGCCGGCGGCAATACTCTCCTGTAATACTCGCAGCACCAACCTTGAGTCATCGACCATGGCGTCGCTGTAGGCTGTGGCACCATTGAGATGGCCCTGTTGCAGACCGGGAAATCGCTCTCCGAGGCGGCGATTGTTGTAATAGCGGTGGTCGCGGATACCGGCAATAAAATCATACAGGGTTAAAATAACCGCCATCGCCCAGCGGCCCGGAAACAGGCCTTTGCTAAGGGTAAAGTAAAAACTAATTCTGTCTACGAGCCCCGGTGCTTCTGCAAGTAGACGTTCGCGCTCGCTAAGGCTCTCTTTGGTCAGCTTAAGGTCGCCGGCGGCCAGATAGCGCAAGCCCCCGTGGATCATTTTGGATGAGCGGCTCGAGGTGCCCGAGGAAAAATCTCCCTGCTCAAGTAAGAGTGCGCGATAACCGCGGCGTACCGCCTCACGCAAAATCCCGGCACCGGTAATACCGCCGCCAATAATTATAATATCCCAGTCGAGAGATTCGCCGCTGCGCATCTCGGCGAGAAGCTTATCCCGTTGGGTGAACAGGGGAGTGACATCAGAAGACATATTAGTTCAGCTCATCCGGTAGGAGTTTACCCGGGTTCATCTGACTCTCTGGATCAAACAGTTGGCACAGAGAATTGATTGCCGCCAAACCCAGGTCGCCTTTCTCTGCTACCAAATAGTCGCGATGATCTCGGCCGACGCCATGCTGGTGACTAATAGTGCCGCCACTGGCAACGATTTGATTGGCACCGGCAGCCTTGAGTTTGTGCCAGCGTTCCATGGCCTGCTGGTAGCTATCGCCAAGGCGAAATAGATAGGTGGTATAGATGCTCGAACCCTGACCATAGACATGGCTGAGGTGAGTGTAGGCATGGACCTGCTCCCCTTCATCGGCCAAGCCATTGCGGATCGCCGATTCAATATTCTCCACCGCCTGAGGTAACTTCGACCAATCGACCGCGGTCTCCATGGTGTCCACCGCATAGCCAGCACTGCCCAGCGGATCCCGCAGATAGGGGGCGCGAAAGCGCCCGTGGGCCCAGTTATCGCCCAAGCCAACCTGATCCGCCAAACCACCAAGGCTGGTGCAGTGATCCAGAGCCATCTGTTTGGCTATCTCACAGTGGCGGGCAGAGCCGGTGACACCAAAGGTCATCATGACTTTGCCGGCACCAATGCCTTTTTCGGCCAGAGCAGTTTCCAGGGCGACCACGCCGCTGCTGTTATCACCGGCGCCCATATAGAGCAGGCTAGTGGTTTCCAGTGGATTGCTCAGGCGCACCATAGACAGGGCAATGCGCTGTTGGATCAATTCTCTGGCAGCCTGCAGACCAATGTCCCAAGAGGGAAAGAACACCACCTGAAAAGATTCTTCTTCAGGCAATTTGGTTACTCTGACTACTACCTCGGTAATAATGCCCATGCGCCCTTCAGAGCCGAGAATCATTTCGCGAATATCTGGGCCAGCGGAAGAGGCGGGAATAGTGGGTATCTCAAGAGTACCTGCAAGGGTTTCGATAGAGCCGCCAGCAAACATATTTTCAATGCGACCATAGTGCAGAGACTGCTGCCCGCTAGAGCGACTGGCCACCCAACCACCTAAGGTTGAGAGCTCCCAAGACTGCGGGAAATGGCCCAGGGTGTAGCCCTTTTTTTGCAGCTGGGCTTCCAACTCAGGGCCTGCTGTGCCGGCACCAAAGGTGGCCAATTGACTCTCTTGATCGAAATGAATCAGCTTGTTCATAGCACCCATATCAATGGTCAGTATCGGGCGCGGGCTGGCTGCTGGATTGATATGGCCAACTACTGAAGTGCCGCCGCCATAGGGAATCACATCTAGACCATTGTCTCTGGCATAGCAGAGTAATTCCCGCACCTGCTGGCTATTCTCAGGAAGCGCCACCGCGTCGGGAAAACAGTCCACATCACCACTGTGCATAGCCAGCCAATCCGGCAGGCTCTGACCGCGGGCATGGCGCACGCGGGTCTCTGGATCTGTACTGATCAGGGGGTGGGCTGGGGCTCTGGAGGTTGGCACCTTAGCCATAACCTGTTCCAATGTTGCTTCGGCTAAGGGAGTGGCGGGTCCCACTAGTGCCTGCAGCAAATTGCGCAGTCCACTATTGAGTTCCATCAGCAAGTCGCTGTTTTCATTTCCCCAGCCATTCCATAGACGCATAGTAAATACCTTATTTTTAGAGTTTTTTTATTCAGACGAATCACTGTTGCATATGATAGTCTGGCGTTAAAATTGGTCACTGTCAGGTGACGACAGCGGTGTGACGATTTCGGTCAGCTGCGTATCTAGGGGGCAAAAAATGAATCAAGCCGTCAGTAATGGATTGGCATCGGCACCTGCGATTAAGCAGTATTTAAACGCTGCCGAAGCCTGCCGTATTGATGTTCAGCCGCTGCTAGTCCAGGCTGGAATAGATCCCAAGATGCTCGAAGACAACAATCGTCATCTGCCCAATGCTTGTATGGAGCGGCTACTGGCGCTGTTGATTCCGGCGAGTAAAGATCCCTGTTTTGGTTTGCACGCAGCGCGCTTTGTTGAACCAGCCTCCTTCAGCGTGCTCGGTTATATCTCCATGAATTGTTCCACCCTGCGGATGGTTCAGGCGAAAATTCCGATCTATGAAAAAATCGTTGGCGATATGGGTGTGACCTCGTTTGAGACCACCAACGGTGTTGTTCTGCAGCGCTGGCAATGTCTGTTTGCCGATCCCCTGGTGAAGCGTCACGAGGTGGAAAATGTGATAGGTTCCTGGGTCTGTTATGCACGCCAGTTTCTCAACTTTGATCACTGGGACAGCATCTGGTTTGAGCATTCGGCACCTGAAGATCCAGCTCTGTTAGCAGAGTATCAGGCAATTTTTAACTGTGAGGTGCTCTTCGATCAGCCCTCCAGTGGTGTGCGTGTTCGCGAGAACTTACTTGATGAGATATTGCCCCAGGCAAATGCCGAACTTCTGGAAATGCTCTTGGCCCACGCCACCAAATTACTGGCTGGGCTAGATCAAAGTCAGCGAACCACTGATCAGGTGAAAAATATTCTGCGCCTGATGATTAATCAGCAACCGCCTTCCAGTGAGATGATCGCCGAAAAGCTCGGTATCAGCAGTCGTACTCTGCAGCGCAAGTTAAGCGAAGAGGGCACCCACTACAAAGATGTGCTCAATGAGTTGCGCTATGAACTGGCCGTGTATTTTCTGAAAAACACGGAGCTGACCTTAGATAATATTGCCTATGAACTAGGCTATGCTGAGGCCCGTTCCTTCTACCGCAGTTTTAAGCAGTGGACCGGCGAGACCGCCGGATCTTACCGCACAGAGCATGCAGGCAATTCAGAAGACTGATTATTTGTTTAACAGTCCCTGCTCTGTGGCCCACTGTTTAGAGCGTTCTATTCCCTCGTCAAACGAGACTTCAGGTGCCCAGCCGAGAATCCGCTGGGCCTTTTCTATGCTGAACCAGCTCTTGGTGGATAGCTGAGCCACAGTGGCAGTGGATGCTTCATTCACGCCGCCGGTGAGGTCGGCAAGCTTAGTGGCCACCGCGGCGGCTATCAGTGCCAGTCGAGTGGATACTAGCATGGGACCTTTTTTATTGAGCCAGCTGTAATGGTGACTAAAAAATTCTCTGCAGCTCATATAACCCTGGCATGAGAGATTAAATATCTCGCCATTGGCTTCAGGGCTGGTGACTGCCAGCGCAATGCCGCGGATCAGATCATCTATATAGATGGGGCGGAAAAATCCTTCGCCTTTTTCGGGGAGCATAAACTGGCTTTTGTGAATGGCTTCCAAGGGCAGGATCAACCAGGGCCGACTGCCGGGACCGTAGACATCTCCCGGGCGTATTATCACGAGCTCTATATTACCCTTGGCGTGAGCTGCCAACACCGCGTGCTCGGAGGCGAGTTTGGTCAGCACATAACTGCCGCCGTCAGCATGTACCGGATGATCTTCATTGAGCTCACCGGCAGCGGAATTACCGTAGGCAACCACGGAGGAGAGTTGCACAAAACGGCGAACATTATGTTTCTCAGCCGCGGCAATTAGCTTCGCCGTAGCCTCGACATTGACCCGCCACATATCGGCATCACTGAGCGCATTGGAGACCAGCGCAGCAGTGTGAATAATGACATCGCACTGGTCGAGCAACTCAGCAATGGTCTCGGGATTGCCGATATCGCCTTCCACAATAGTCCCTCCATTACCAGCTCCTCCATTACCGCGTAAGTCGACACCCACAACCTCAATACCCTGCTGCTGATAGTGGCGCATCAGGCTGTTGCCGATAAAGCCATTGGCGCCGGTGATCATTATTTTGCTCGGGGTTTGCTCGCTCATATCAATCTCTTTTAGTCTTTTATTCTGATAATAAGGTTTCGAAAGTGTTTTTGATTGCGTTGTTTCTATAGAGAATTTGTTAGTCCACTACTGCATATTGCTGCGGTAGTAACGTCCGGCAATTTTTGCCAGGGTCATTCTCGAGAGCAGGCGAGTAAGGGCTACGGTGAGGCGATTGGCCAGCCCAGTGACAATGGTGGGTCGACCGGCGAGACAGGCTTCAATGCCCTGTTCCGCCACTTCCCGTGGAGATTGCAGCATAGCTGCGGGAACCAATAATTTGCCCCCCTGATCCGGGTTATCCATCATTTTTGTCGCCGTGTAACCGGGGCATAGCGCTGTGACCGTAACCCCAGACTTGCTTGCGTTAAGTTCATCATGGAGCGCTTGAGTAAAGGACAGCACATAGGCTTTGGTGGCGGCATAGACATTCTGGTTGGGGATCGGCGTCCAGGCGGCGAGGGAGGCAACATTTAATATATGCCCGCCAGTGCGACTGGCCATATGATTGGCAAACAGATGGGTCAATGAGGTCAGAGCGAGAACATTAACGTTGATCATGCTCTCCTGAGCGGCCAGATCAAGCTGAGTAAAAAAGCCATTTTGTAATAGCCCGGCATTATTGATTAAAAAATCTACTTCCAAGCCCTGCTCCTGAACTTGCTGAAACAGTATTTGAGCCGCCTGTGGCATTGCGAGATCTGCGGCTATAACCGTGCAGTTGATCTCGGGATACTGCGCCTTCAGAGTCGCGGCAATCTCGTCCAGCAGTGTCTGGCGACGGGATACAAGGATTAAGTTGGAGCCCTTGGCGGCGAGTATTTTGCAGCACTCAAGGCCTATGCCATCAGAGGCGCCAGTTACTAATGAGGTTTTGTTTTGCATAGTCTGTTCCGCAGGATAGATGAGGTGTGTGCCTAAAATATAAGCTTTATGGTAGCGAAAAACACAGGCCGTTCACTGTCATCAACAGTCAGAGCTGTGGCAATTTCGGACATAAAAAAAGGACGGGGGTTACCCGTCCTTTTTCCTTGTAGCTTTCTAGCTTAATTACATAGAGCTTAGAAGCTGTAGCTTAGGCGTGCGCCCCAAACTGCACCGCGAGCCATATAGCTAAAGTGAGCACCACCGGCCAGAGGAACGTCAGCAGCACCAGTAGCCGTGATCTCGTCGGTAATGTTACGACCGAACAGCATCATGTCCCAGTTTTCACCACGGATACCAGTACGGATATTCACTTTCTCGAACCCACTTTGTATATCGATTGGATCCAAATCACCAGTCATGTAGTACAGGTCGGTGAAGTTAACATCAAGTCCGGCAAACCAAATCAAACCGTTGTCCAGTGGCTTAATGTAGTCAGCAGTAATCGAACCGGAGTAATCTGAACCTAACTGACCACCGGAAATGTCCTGAGATGAGCCTGATGCAGTGCCATCACCTAAGAACTGTTGCTGACAACCCATTGCTGAGGTAACCGGAGAGCTAGAGGTTAATGTACCCAATCCTAACAGGGCCGAAGCCTGGGTTGCAGTACAACCGGCAGAGTCGAAGGAACCGTATTTGCCGTCGAGGAAGGCCATTGCCACACCTAAACGCAGTTCATCAGTTGCCTGCCAAGTCATATCCATCTCAATACCCTGGATTTCTGAGCTTGCGGCGTTAGCCACAACAAAGCCCAAGCCGACAAAGGTTGAAACCTGCTGGTCTTCATATTCACTGTTGAAGTAAGCCCAGTTTAAGTTCATGGCGCCGTCCAACAACACGTGCTTACCACCGATTTCAAAGGAGCTCGCACTCTCGTCATCGTATTCAAAACCAATACCCGGCACAGTCCGCTGAACCGTTCCGTCAGCAAGAATATTTGGGTTCTGATCATCTACAGAGTTAAAGCCACCACTTTTGAAACCCTCAGAATAGCTGATGTAGTACTTGCTAGTATCTGATTGTTCCCACTGCAAATTAGCTGCTGGGATAACCTGGCTAGTGGAACGCTTCTCGTTGAAATCATGGGCCCAAACGCCAAATGATGCGGATTGAAGAGCGGCGAGGAATGCGTCGTCGTTCGGTGTTGCTAAACCGGTGTGGCTGGCAGTGAGGTCTGCTTTAGCAAAGGCTTCTTTGTCTTCTTCGGTATAACGCACACCAGCAGTGAGAGTCAGAGTATCTGATAGCTCATAGGTGCCCTGAAAGAACGCGGCAACAGTGTCTGTTTGATTTGAGTAGCTACTGACTCGACCGGCTTGATTCCACATAGCCATGCCATCTACACCCCAAAAAGCATTAACAGTGCCGATGCCAGTAGGCGTTGCCATCCAAGCGCCGATAGTCGCAGGGTCAGTGATGCCCTGTGCCCCAAGAATAGCGCCAGCAATTTGCGCTTTGCTAAATGCTAAGAAGGATGCCGTGCCGGCCGTTGGGTCTCCCAGGCCAGTGATAACTTTCATCAAATCAGGATTTCCCAAAGTACCGTCGACAATAACCGTACGATCAATATCCTGTGTTGCTTCAGACCAGTAAGCACCGGCAACAAATGAGAAGGCCTGATCAGTAGGAGAGGCGATGCGGAATTCCTGACTTGTCTGTTCGTATTCAGAGATATCGCTTCGACCAACAAAGCTCACTGGCAGCCAATCGGCATCCATACCATCTTCATACTCATAGGTGTTGCGGCCTGTCACCGAGTGGAAGCTGTAGCCATTGTCCATCTCGATATCGATACGCAATGCGGTGTCGCTAGTTTGCGTGTCAGTGCCCTCGAACTTTTCTTCAGTACTGTCCAGATCGCGACCCAGAGACTGAGCAAGCGCCAAGCCACCTGTAGAGCGGCCATCGCGGAATGCGCCAATTTCGCCAGAAGCGACGTCAGCTGCATAGTCTGGGAATGATGCGCCCATTACAGCAAACATAACTTGATTTGATGCTGGAATATTAGTCTCAGGCGCAAACGCTGTTACCATTCCAGGGCCGCCAACACGTACAAAGTCACTCTCGCCGTGGGTTAACTTGATTGATGTACTGTCATTCGGCTCCCACATAGTGGTGAAGCGCCAGATAGTCTCGTCGGTAGTGGGCATAGCTGTAGGTGCGCCATTCGCCGTGGTCGCAAAGTCGTTATCCATATAGCCGTCGTCACTGCGATCTCTAATGGCAAAGCGGAAGCCCAGATTGTCAGATGGTGAATAGTTAAGATGTGCTTCTAATAACTCACCGTCATCGCTTTCCACAGTCGCGGCAACTTTACCTGACATGCCTTCACCCATCTCAGGTTCAGCGGTGGTTACGTTAATCGCACCGGCCAATGTGTTCTTACCGAATAAAATACCCTGTGGGCCGCGCAGCACTTCCACTTGCTGTAAATCAAATAGCCCCGTTCTGATCTGGCGGCTTTTACCGTAATGCACGCCATCAACATAAACGCCTACAGACTGCTCAAAAGACTGGTTAGAACCGACGCTGATACCGCGCATGGTGATAATAGTGTTTACCGCGTTTTCTGAGACGCCAAGGTTAGGAACAAATCCTGAAAGTTCAGAAAAGCTTGTGATACCAGCATCCTTCATTCTCTCACCGGTAATGGCTGTCATTGAAATGGGTACGTCTTGAAGGCTTTCGGCGCGCTTTTGAGCGGTAACTATCACCTCTTCAAGCTGGGCAGCATAGGTCCCGGTGGATATAGTTGCTATGGCGAGCGCCAAGCTACTGAGTTTAAGAAATGAACTTGTTTTCATTGGTCTTCCCCTGATTGCTATTGAAGCGGTTTTTCCGCATTTGTAATTTTTCTAACTAGCTAGGAATACCCTTTTTGAGGTTTTTAACGCCATGTAAATAGAGGGTTTTTTGAAGTGTTTAAAAAATATCCCAGCTTTTTATTTAGCTATTTTTTTTATTGTCGATTTTATCTGGGTCTTTAACGTAACTTTCATACAACAAGTTTGAATTTAAAATTGAAGTCCTGCAGCCAAGCTAAGCCAGTTATTGCGTGGGGCTTAGCCAAATACTGAAAATTTCAACTGGGAATCATATTAGCCCATGACCACCCACAAGCACTGTCATAACGCGCCATAGTCATGTCTATTTCGGCCAAGCGTCGGTTATAGAGACTTAGTACCTATTGAATAATCCATTAGCGAATATAAAAAGAGTTTTTTATTACTGTTTGATAGTAGCGCGATGCTAGCTATTTAAAAATATTCAATATTTGCAAGTATATTTATTATTGAATAGATATTTTATTCGCTACTACAAATCTCATTTAGTTATTTCTATTTCACAATAAAAATTCACTTGGATAAAAATTAAACGACGCTATTTTCCGCAGCAGGAGTGCCGGGAGAGCGATGCTTTCAGCATTGTTTAATTCAGCTTTGAATTAAGTTCTATGGTCTATATTTACAGGACGTCAACAATTGAACAGGGATTTGTTTTGAAGATAACAATTTTTGGAAGTGGGTACGTGGGGCTAGTGACTGGAGCCTGTTTCGCCAATGTGGGCAACCAAGTGATCTGTGTCGATATAGACCAGGCCAAAGTCGACGCCCTGAATGCGGGCCATGTGCCGATTTATGAGCCGGGGCTAGAAGGCTATCTCAGCAGTTCACTGGCTGATGGCAGTATTAAATTTACTACTGACGCGGCAATGGCCGTGCAGCATGCTGAGATGATTTTTATCGGCGTGGGTACCCCGGCCAATGACGATGGCTCCGCTGATCTGCAGTATGTACTCAATGTGGCCAGCACTATTGGCGAGCATATGGACGACTTCAAGGTGGTGGTAAACAAGTCTACGGTTCCTGTGGGCAGCGCCGATTTAGTAACCGAGCAAATTCAGGCGGCGCTGGATACACGCAAAGTTGATTTAGAGTTCAGCGTTGCGTCGAATCCAGAGTTTCTCAAAGAGGGCGCAGCACTGGCTGACTTTACTCGCCCTGACAGAATTGTTGTTGGCACCGACTGCGCTCGAGTCGAAGAGATGATGCATGAGCTCTACGCCCCCTATAATCGCCAGCGGGACAAGCTGATCTTTATGGATGTGCGCTCTGCGGAGTTAACCAAGTATGCGGCTAACTCCATGCTGGCGACCAAAATCAGTTTTATCAATGAGATTGCCAATATCGCCGAGCTGGTGGGAGCGGATATTGAACAGGTGAGGATTGGTATGGGTTCCGATGCGCGCATCGGCTACAGCTTCATTTATCCCGGCTGCGGTTTTGGCGGTTCCTGCTTTCCCAAGGACCTGCGGGCCATGGAGGCCACGGCAATCAATGCGGGGTACCAACCTAAGCTATTAAGTGCGGTGACAGCGGTAAATGACGAACAAAAGCAGCGTCTATTCGACAAACTGTCGGACTATTTCAATGGCAACTTGCAGGGTGTGACCGTGGCGCTCTGGGGCTTGGCCTTTAAGCCCGGTACCGACGATATGCGTGAGGCACCTAGTCGTCTTTTGATGGAGGCATTGTGGCGCCAGGGAGCCTCAGTGCGGGCTTATGATCCCCATGCCATGGAAGCTACACAGACTATTTATGGCGTGCGCGATGATCTGCTGCTCTGCGGTACCAAAGAGGCGGCCCTTAGCGGGGCTGATGTGTTGGTAGTGTGCACCGAGTGGAAGCCATTTTGGTCACCGGACTTTAAACAAATTAAAGCAGCGCTAACCCATCCAGTGATCTTTGATGGCCGCAATCTCTATGATCCGAAACGCCTGCAGGAGTATGGACTTCAGTACTTTGCCATTGGTCGTCAGAATCACCTGCCAAGCAGTGAATCAATCGCAGACAATGAATCGGCTAATATCTCAGGTGCGCCCATAGAGATCCTCAAAGCGGACAATATCGTCCTCTCCTAAATAGGTCCCAGACTGTATTTCAATCAACTCTATGGCAATTTTGCCGGGATTTTCGAGGCTGTGGACTGCGCCTATTGGAATATACACTGACTGGTTCTCACAGATCAGGTGCTCCACATTGTCTATACAGACCTTGGCTGTGCCGCTAACGACCACCCAGTGCTCGGCGCGATGATGGTGCATCTGCACAGAGAGCTTGGCTTCGGGCTTCACGGTGATGCGCTTTACCTGAAAGCGTGCGCCTTGATCCATGGAGTCGTATTTACCCCAGGGTCGATAGACTTCGCGGTGATGAATATATTCCGAGCGCTGTTCGGCCTTGAGAATATCAACTAGCTGCTTAACCTTCTCCACATGATCCTTATGGGCCACCAGCAATGCATCTTTGGTGTCCACTATCACAAGATCATTGGTACCCAGTGTAGCTACCAGCTTATTTTCAGCATGCACATAGTTATTACTGCTCTCAATAGCTATGGTGTCGCCAATTTCAACATTGCCTTGGCGATTCTTTGGTAGCAGATCGAGCAGTGATGACCAGCTGCCTAAGTCGTTCCACTGAGGGTCCATTGGCATCACCATGGCGTTGGTGGTTTTTTCCATCACCGCATAGTCAATCGATTCGGCTGGGCAGGCAGAGAAGAGATTGGTATCTGGGCGGACAAAATCCATATCCACTGCGTTGGTCTGCCATGACTGTTGGCAGGCACTGTAAATATCGGGGCGCAGTGTCTCTAGCTCCTTGAGAAAAGTATCGCCGCGAAACATAAATATGCCGCTATTCCAGAGGTAATCACCACTGGCTATTAATTCCTCGGCGCGCTCAAGATCCGGCTTTTCAATAAACTTGCCGATCTTTTGCGGTTGACCACCGATCAGTGGCTCGGCGCTTTTTATATAGCCATAGCCGGTGGCCGCATAACTGGGTTTAATGCCGAAGGTGACCAGCGCTGCCGCTGCAGCTGATTCTTCTGCGGCACTTATGGCTGCCAGAAACGCCTGGGGATTGTCCATATGATGATCTGCTGGCAGCACCAGCAGGGTAGTATCTGGGTCTATATCCTTGGCCAGTAGTGCTGCGAGACAGATGGCCGGTGCTGTATTGCGGCCACAGGGTTCTAAAATAATGCCGTTGTGCTCCGCGCCAGCCAGGCGCAACTGTTCTGCGGCGATAAAACGATGATCTTCATTGCAGACAATAATCGGTGGCGCGCAGTGCAAGTCCTGCAAGCGCGCCAAGGTCGCCTGAAACATGGTCTTGTCATCCACAAGAGGTAAGAACTGTTTGGGATAGAGTTGTCGCGATAGAGGCCAGAGTCGAGTACCAGAGCCGCCAGCAATAATCACAGGTTGGAGCATGTAAAATCCTTTTAGATCGATGTAAATCCGTTTTAAAAAAAGTCTTATTCGCCGATAAGTTGTTACCTGTTTAACTGTAGTTCGAATTGTCTTGAATTTCCTTGGCAGAGTTGAGGGGCTTGTGTAGAATGCGCCCGTTGAAGAGTCGTAGGAGCATAGCTCAGTTGGTTAGAGCACTTGCATGACATGCAAGGGGTCCGCAGTTCGAGTCTGCGTGTTCCTACCAGTTCTTCAGATTAAACAAAGCGCAGCTCTGGGATTGGTGATTTACAGTCCAGCTTGTCGCGATGATTTTGAAACCCCTGCAGGCTCAAGCTTGAAGGGGTTTTTTCATCTAAGTGCTGTGGGTATTTCGTCTAAAACTGCCTGNGCTTCAGTCAAATTGTTAGCGCGCTATCACTGCCTGATTGATTGCTATATTCTCACCCTCAATACATCGACCTTTTTTTGCCCAGCAGTCCGACGACGAGATTTATCCAAGCATGAAAAAAGCCCCTGAAACAGTGGTTGTTGGCGCAGGCATAGTCGGTATTTGCACGGCCCTCTATCTGCAAGAGAAGGGGCGTCAGGTGACCCTTATTGATCGCATGCCTCCGGGTGAGGGCACAAGTTCGGGCAATGCAGGCATTATTTCCGTTGGTTCAGTTCATCCCGAGGCCATGCCTGGTATCTGGAAAGAGATCCCCCATATGCTATTGCAGCGGATGGCACCAATTGCTCTGCGTCCCGCTTATGCGCCGCGCTTACTGCCCTGGTTTGCACGCTTTCTAAGCAGTAGCTCGCCAGCAAAAGCGGATCAGTCATCTGCTGCCATCAGTGCCCTGTCGAGTCGGGCACTGGATTATTTGCAGCCTCTAGTGGACAAGGCTGGCGCTCGAGCACTGCTGCGGCAAGAGGGTACACTCTATATAAATGAAACCCCCAGTCAGTTCGCCGCGGCAAGGTTAAATTGCAGCTATTACCAGCGTCGGGATGTGGACTATCAGTTAGTTGATGGCTCAGAGTTGGCTGATCTTGAACCCAACTTGCGATCTGGATTGGCCGGTGCTGTATTGGTGCCAGCTGGTGCTCAGACGCTGTCGCCCTTGGCTCTGTCACGGAGTCTATTTAGGTTATTTCAGCAGCAGGGTGGTGAGTTTCTCGCGGCCGAGGTGAGGGGTTTTAAGCTGGAGGGAAAACGTGTGACGGCGCTTTATACTGATCGTGATATGCCTTCCAATCAGATGCTTTCCAGTCAAGAGCTTTCCAACCAAGTGCCCTGCCGTGAGGTATTTATTACCGCCGGTGCCTATTCTAAGACCTTGGCCAAACAGCTGGGCAGCAGCGTGCCCCTGGATACTGAGCGTGGCTACAGTGTCGACTTACCCAGTCCTGGCATTGAATTAAAACGACCTTTACTATTTGCTGGCCGGGCCTTTGCTGCCACCAGTATGACCGATGGTTTGCGTTTGGCTGGTACCGTGGAATTTGCCGGCCTTAAAGCCGCGCCGAATTATCAGCGGGCACATAATTTGGCGCGGCAGGCAGCTTATTTGTTTCCGCGGCTAAATGCCCCAGAAGGGCAGAATGAAGGAATACCTTGGATGGGGTTTCGGCCCAGTGTGCCGGATACAGTGCCGGTTATTTCAGCCTCTCCACATTTTGACAATGCTTTTTTTGGTTTTGGCCATGGGCATTTAGGTTTGACACAAGCTGCTGTCACTGGGGCAATGTTAGCTGCTCTGGCAGTGGGGGAAGATTGTCCCCTTGCTATAAGCCCGTTTAGGGTAGATCGTGCTTGGTAACAAATAACCAAGTTTAAGCCTTAGTGACGAAATAAATAATAAAAAGAAAAAACATGCGACCTATTTTTCCAAACTACCAGCTCGCCAGTGGCTGGAATGCTCTACTGCCCCCTCGCCAGGCGCACGCCCCTTTAAAAGGCAAGCAGGTTGCGGATCTGGTGGTGATTGGCGCGGGCTTTACCGGTCTCGCCTGTGCTCGGCGATGGCAGGAATTACAGCCCGATGCTCGCATAGTTGTAATTGATGCCAGTGAGATTGGAGAGGGTAACCCGGGCCGGAATTCTGGTTTTCTGCTGGAGATTGCCCTAGCTGAAGATGCCAACCCCGAAAATATGCAACGCATGTTAGAAGCTAATCGCCTGACCCAGAAAGCGATGCAGTCGATTCTCAACAATGTTCGGGCCAGCGGCTTAGATGTTGATTTGCAGCGAGTCGGCACCTATCGGGCTGCCGCCAGCTCGGCGGGGCTTGCATCATTGCACAACTACACTCAATTCCTAGAGGGCGCAGGGCTTCCCTACAGGCAGCTGGATCAGACTCAGTTGAAGGCTGAACTGGGAACCGACTTTTATCAGTCCGGGCTCTTCACACCCCACTGCTATTTGGCACAGCCAGCGGCGGTGATTCGCGCTATTCACAGTCAGTTGGCGGACTCCATTAGTGTTTTTGAAAACACCCCAGCATTAAAAATCACTAACAGTGGCGGCAAGTGGACGGTTACCACGGCTCAGGGTGAACTCAGCTGTTCGAAGCTGGTGCTGGCCAATAACTCCTTTGCCAAAGAGCAGGGCGTAGCGCGCTCACGCTTAGCCGCTGTGTATACCTATGCTGGCATTACACCGCCACTAGATCCTGAGCTTCTCAACAGTCTTGGCAGCGTCCATAACTGGGGTCTGCTGCCCACCCATAGACTCGGCAGCACCTTGCGACGCACAGCCGACGGTCGACTGCTGGTGCGCTCTGGGCACAGTTATGAGGCCGAGTTGCCTGGGTCGAAAGTGACTGCCCTGTTGCTGGATCGGCTCTGGCGCAGGTTTCCTCAGCTCAAGTCAAATGGGTTAGACAAAGGACAGGGCTTTGAACATGTTTGGGGTGGTGCTGTTGGCGTTACCTATAACACCGCGCCAGTGTGGGGCGAGCGTGAACCGGGATTATTTATCTCCAGTGGCTGCAATGGTGGCGGCACAGTAAAGGGAACACTGTTGGGTAATGCGCTGGCTGAACTGGCTCTTGGCCAGAATCAATTAGATGTGTCAGCTATTTTTGGTTCCCCCAGCTGGATGCCACCGGACCCGCTGCGGCGCATAGGTTTTGAAGCCAGCGCGGCGCTGGAGAGCTGGCAGGGTAGACGAGAACTGTAATCAAAAAAGACAAAAAATTAACGCCACTGCCGCTAATAAAAAAGGAATAGATCATGGAAGCGACCGACTATATTGGGCCCCTGTCTTTGGTGCCCGCCGCGGTGGCCGTGTTTTTGGCCTTTGCTACGCGCAACACAGTGTTTTCCCTAGCCGTTGCCTGTTTGATCGGTGTGCTAGTGGCTGGTAAGGGCTTTCAAGGCTTTCCCGATCTATTGGTCGGCGCTTTGGGCAATGAGGGGTTTTCCTGGATTCTGTTGCTCGAGTTTTTTATCGGCATCCTGTTAGCGTTTTTTCAGCGCACTGGTGCTGTGGCCAATTTCTCGCTGTTTATTGAGCGGCGCAGGATGACCCGCAAACGCATTCAATTGGTCTCTTGGTTTATGGGATTATTTGTCTATTTCAGCGATTATTTTAGCCCGCTATTTGTCGGTTCAACGATGCGGAGCTTGTCGGATGGCTACAAAATTTCCCGTGAAAAACTCGCCTATATTTGCGACTCCACTTCAGCTCCTGTGAGTATTTTAGTGCCCTTTACCGGCTGGGCTGTGTTTGTCGCTGGACTGACTATCGGCATGGGACCAGTGGCCAATGCAGGGGATGCCATGGGATTTTTTATCACGGCAATTCCATTTAATATCTACCCAATCCTCTCCGTGCTCATGGTGGGCTTGATTGCCTCCGGCATGCTGCCGGACTTTGGTCCCATGAAAGAAGCGGAACGCCGCGCTCAGGAGGAGGGGAAAGTGGTTCGTGACGGCGGCGAACCCCTGATGGCGGATGAGCTAACCGGCATAGAGCCCTATGCTGGCATTCGCACCAGCCTATTCTGGAATTTCATTTTCCCGGTGATACTGGTAATTGGTTTTGCCTTGGTGTCTGTGAGTCTCACCTCCAGTGCCAAGCCTCTCGAGGCCTTCATGCTGGCGGTTTTTGTGCTGGCGATTATTATGCGCCTTCAGGGGGTTCCACTAAATGAAATTACCTCCACGGCTATGCTCGGTATCAAGGGCATTATGCCTGCGGTGGTGATTCTGGCCTTTGCCTATGCGTTGAACGATCTCTCTGCGGCGCTGCATACAGCGGACTACATAGTCTCAATTACCCAGTCTTGGTTAACCCCCTCAATCTTGCCATTATTAGTGTTTATTATTTCCGCTGTTATCGCTTTTTCCACAGGTACCTCCTGGGGCACTTACGCGATTATGATCCCCATCTCAGTACCCTTGGCATTTAACTTTTCTGGCGCTGAACTCTCGACGCTAGTCTATGCAACATTGGCTGCTACGGCTGGCGGCGGCGTCTTTGGCGATCACTGCTCACCTCTTTCTGACACTTCTATTCTCGCCTCCACTGGAGCCGCATCTGATCATATTGATCATATTAAAACTCAGCTTCCTTACTCAATTGTAGTGGGTGTGATCAGCATGCTTGCCTATCTGTGGTTGGGCATGAGCCTGTGATCTTGGCCGTCCTTAGGACTAAACTAAAGCGCCTTTAATAGCTGTTTAATATGGACTCAATCGCAACTCTCCGAGACAAATAAGCCTCGCCCTGATTAGCTGCTATCCTTTAATGGCAAGTTTAAAGCCTATCCGTTTTTTATCGTGATATTACTGTTAGGAGTTTAGGGATGAACCGCTTCGCCGTCTCACGGGGATTTACCATTGTTGAGCTAATGGTCACCTTGGCCATCGCCGCCATTTTATTGGCTGTTGCTGTGCCGTCATTTACCAGCTTTGTGCAAAAGCGTGGAATCAGTCAAAAAACTCTGCAAGTGCGCAATGCACTGGAATTGGCAAGGGGTCTTGCCCTTTCACAGCGTCAGGTGTGGACGGTCTGCACCGTGGATGCGGCTAATAGCTGTGTCAGCAGTGCGGGTTTACGCCTGTTGGTATTTCGCGACGATAATGACAATAACGATTTTGATGCTGGGGAAGTACTTCAGCAGGAGGTCGATATCAACTCCATTGCCCTTGAGATGTCAGCCTCATTTGGTCGCCCCTATATACGTTTTGCGCGCAATGGTGAAGCCCTTGAATTGGGCAATCTTGAAGTCTGTTCGACCAACCAAACCATTGATTATGGGCGCCAGGTGATTGTCTTTCGCAGTGGTCGTATTCGCCTTTCCAGTGATTCCGATGGCGATGGTTACGATGATAATGGCGGTACAAAAATTGAGTGTCCGAGTAGCTAAAGGTTATTTAGAAATTCAATTGAGAGGCCAGCTAGAAGAGCGCTAAAAATGTTTGTTAAGGCGCCCTAATAGCCCCTTCAGCCGACGTTAGTCTGATATTTATTACCGTTAATCTGCGAGGACTGTTGTTTTGGGCTTAGAACACTACAGTTGCAACATAGGACGTTAGCAGGGAGCTAAGTGGATCATGCAGAATCAGCCAAAAGCCGTGGGATTTTCACTGCTTGAATTAATGATCGTAGTCGCCATTGTGGCGATTTTGGCAGCAGTCGCCTACCCCAGTTATCAGCAGCACATAGTGCGCAATAATCGCGCCGTGGCGCAGCAATATCTCCTTGAAGTCTCAAGCCTTCAGCATCAGTTTATTCTCGATACCCGCACCTACGCCACCACGCTGGCAGCTCTTGGCACCACGCCAATTGCAAGAGTCAGCGACAATTACACAGTGACTATAGGTGCAGTCGACAACAGCGCTTCGCCGCCAACCTTTACTCTTCAAGCCGCACCCATCGCGGGCACGCCCCAGGCGGGCAGCGACACCTTAACGGTCAATCATCTGGGGCAGAAAAATGCTAGCTGGTATGACTAATTATCAATTCAACACCAGCCCATTTGGCGCGAGATCTCGATGCCATAGATCGCGGAATAGCAGTCGCGGGTTTAGCATTATCGAAGTACTGATCACGCTATTGGTTTTCTCCGTAGGGCTGCTTGGTTATGCATCCCTGCAAAATCGTGCGCAAAAATCTCAGCTTGAGATCTATCAGCGTGTCTATGCCTTAAATCTTGTTGACTATATGGTTGATCAGATCCGCTCAAACCCCTTGGCTCAAGGCTGTTATGGATTGGCCACAACCGAAGTTGGCACCGGTTTTTCCGGATCCTATACCTGCTCAGCTTACGGCACAGCCCAGACCCAGGCTCAGGTGGTGGACGCAGTCAATGAATGGAGCGACCTGTTAAAGGGCACTGGTGAAGTGATTAATGGCAACAGCGTCGGCGGACTACTCAATGCCCGAGGCTGTATTGTCTATGATAGCGTCAACGAGACTTACACTGTGTCTGTGGTGTGGCAGGGTTTGGTTGAGACCATTGCTCCCACCACTACCAACTGTGGTGCCACAAGCTACGGTGGCTCGACCAGTAAAATGCGCCGAGCAGTGACCTATGTGCTGCGCACCGCGACTCTGGACAGCTAACCATGACTAAATCCGCCACTTACTATGCCTCCAGATCCAGCAAGCAGCAGTCGGGATTTTCCATAGTCGAACTACTGATCGCAGTGGCTCTGGGTATAGTTCTATCATGGGCGATTCTCGATGTGACTCTAAACTCCTCACGCACTGCCAGAGAGCTCGAACTCACCAGCGAGATGGTCGAAAATGGTCGTTACCTGACCAATCTTCTCAGCAACGAACTGCAACTGGCTGGATTCTATGGTCGCCTGGAAAGCTATATTGACGACACAGTGACGGCACAGCCCGATCCCTGCACAGGATTATCCGCGGCCAGCCTGCGCAATGGCATGAACTACCCAGTGTTTGGTTTAGATGGGGTTGCCGCCGGCACCACAACCTGCAACGGCGATGTTTTACTGACCGGCTCGGATGCCCTGTTAATTCGCCGTGCGGATACCACTTCGGTTAATAGCACTACCGGCCTAGATGCCAATCAGCACTACTTGCAGGAGACAGTAACTGCTGCGGTGCTTGATGTTGGTGCCAACAACACGAGCTTTAATCTGAAGGAAAAAGATAACGCCACAGTTGCCGCCATTCGTGAGTACCACCAGGATATTTACTTTATTGGCACTGACAATGTATTTAACCGCTTAAGTCTGATTAACGGCAGCTACACTCTTGAGCCCCTTGTGGAGGGGGTGGACGATTTTCAGCTGGTCTATGGCATCGACCGCTCGGGTGATGGGGTTGCCAATGCAGATGGCGGCAACGCCGCCTTTGTTGAGTTACCCGCCTCAGCGGCAGAGTGGGAAGACGTTGTGTCAGTAAAAGTTTTCTTGCTGCTCAGTAGCACCAGCAATGCCCCGGGTCTGGCTGACGGCAAAACCTATTCCTATGCCGACAAGGCGGGTCTTACTTTTAGCGACAGTAAAAAACGCCGCTTATTTAGCGGCGTTGCACGACTTACCAATGTCAGCATTAAGAGGGCCGGCGTATGAATAAGCAGCCTTTAATGGGAGTTGCCTCTTTCGGGGCAGGGCGGCAGCGGGGCGCTGTTTTGATTGTGGCGCTAATGATGCTGTTAGTGATGACCGGTCTCGGCGTCTCCACCATCACCTCGACCAATATTGGTCTGCAGCTTGTGCAGAGCCAGCAGCGCCAGCAGGAAGCCAGCCAAGTGGCCCAGAACTCAATTAATTATCTGCTCAGTGATCTCGACTATTACACTAATAACAGTAGTTATTTGGATGGCAATGGTGATTTCACACTCTCATTCCCCACTAACGTCTCCAACGGTATGGCGGTCACCATCAATAGCCTGCAATGTCTGTTGCAGTCCACACCTGCCGGTTGTTCACTGCTGGAGAGTAGCTCCGCACCCTGTCATCCAGAGTATTACTGGGAGGCCGATGTAAGCGTTACTGATAATGTCTCAGGGGCGTCATCAAATATTATTGAAGGATTCAAATTCAGGTATCTGGAAGGCTATTGCCCCGCCTGATAAGCCAGGAGGCTACACCATGAAGCAAACACCTATATCCTATCCCAAGCTGTTATTGCGGGGACCCGTAGCAGGATTGATTCTGCTCTTGTCACTCTGGTCTTCCGCTGCAGATATAGATATTTTTCGCACCAATTCAACCAACGTTGCTGCGCCTAATGTGCTGTTTGTTTTGGATAATTCCGCTAATTGGAATAGCAACTCTAATGGTGTGACAAAACAGCAAATTATGCATGAAGCGCTGTTTAAATTTCTCGATAGCCTCAAACAACGCTTTGTTGATAATCCCGACTTTTTAGGAATCAATCTGGGTATATTGGTTTATTCCAGCGGTAACTCGCCAAAAGGCGGTAAACCCATCCAGGCTTTTCTCAAAATTGAATCCTCAAGTGACACGGATATCAATGCAATTAAGGCAAAGCTTTACTGCAATAAAGATGCATTTAAGGACAGTGGTGCCGCAGCCAATGAAGCAGCCTGCCTCGCTCAACTGAGTATGGAATGGGGCGCAACCGGCTTCGATGAAAGCCTATTTTACGGCTCGGAAAATTTGCCCAAAACCAATAATTCACCCATGGCCCTAGCCTTTAATGAGGCCTATCTGTGGTTTGCCGGCAAGCCTTTTCAGGCGGGCCAACAGGATGGTGTGCAATCCTCGTCAAATGTCGATGGCTTCGACCCCAGTGCCTTTAATGGCAGTAACTATATTAGTCCAATCGACGATCAGGCCTGCGCCAATAACTATATGTTATTTATTTCTAATGGTGGTCCAGATAGCGGTGAGAATAATCTCGCCGAATCCAAACTCGACGCGCTGGGTGGCGTCTTTGCCGGTGATCCATTATCTACCGGGTTTCATACTGGTGAAGAAGCCAATTGGTTAGACGAATATGCACGTTTTTTAAACACCAATGATATTAACGATAACGTCGATGGTAAGCAGAATGTCTCGATCTACGCTGTGGATGTTTTTGAGGCACTCAATTCCAGCGGCAAACAGTATGATCCCAGTACCGATGCGGCGAACTATAGACAGTTCGGTCTGACTAAGCCCGATGCCTCAAAACATGCGCTGATGTACAACGCATCAGAAGGGGAAGGTGGCGGCGACTATTTGGTTGCTTCAGACGCAGATGCCCTGGTTGCGCAGCTAAATAATGTGGTCGATGATATCCTCGAGAAAAACAGTGTCTTTGCTGCGGTGAGTTTGCCTGTGTCAGTCAATATAAAGGGCACCAATGAAAACCAGATTTATATGGGCATCTTTCGACCCTCACAGGAGCCACGCTGGGCCGGCAATCTCAAGCTCTATCAAATTGGTCTCGACGCGATTACCGGCAAGCCAATACTGATAGATGCAGAAGGAGCGGCGGCGGAAGACACTGGCACTGGCTTTATTGAAACTCTGGCGCGGAGTTTTTGGACTGCCTCCAGCACTTACTGGACCAATATACCCACACTCTCGGTTAATCGTGGTTCTGAGACTACCAGCGTCAGCGACAATCCCGACGGCAAAGAAGTGGAGCGCGGCGGCGTGGCTCAGGGATTGCGTGAGTATGTCGGCACCGGTCGCACTGTCTATACCTGTACTGGAAGCTGCAGTAGTTTGGAAAACTTTACAACCTCCAACAGCAACCTTAACTTCAGCGATTTTGATGCCGCTGATAGCGCCGAAATGAATAATATTATCAACTGGTCAAAAGGCATCGATCTTGAAGATGCGGATAATGATGACCCTTCGGACATAACCGATATTCGCCCCAATGTTCACGGCGATGTGATTCATTCACAGCCAGTGGTGATTAACTACGGTGGCGCGAAAGGGCCCTATGTGTTCTACGGATCTAACGATGGCATGTTCCACGGAGTGAAGGGCGGCGTTATTGAAAAGACCGCAGACGCCAGCTCGAAAGATGGTGAGGAAGTCTGGGCATTTACCGCCCCTGAGCATTTCCCGCAACTTAAAGAACTCTATGACAACACCACCTTGACTGGAGGCTTCGATGACAAACCCTACTTTTTTGATGGCTCCGTAGGCAGCTATGTAGTCTACGACAGCAACGACGAAGTGAGCAGCGCCATTATCTATCTTACCGCCCGTCGCGGTGGAGATTTGCTCTATGCCCTGGATGTGACCGACCCCGAGGCGCCGCTGATCAAATGGCGCAAGAGTAGTGCCGACAATGGCTACAGTGAACTGGGACAGACCTGGTCAAAGCCGACTGTGACCAAACTAAAGGTGGGCACCCAGGACAAAATTGTCTTGATGATGGGTCTCGGCTATGACCCCGACGTAGATGATGGGATCTCAGCAACCCGTACCCAAGGTCGCGGTGTGATTGTTATCGATGCTCTAACCGGTGAGGATATTTGGCAGGTTACCTCGGGCTCAGTGTCTAGCCCCGCGGGCACAGTACTCAGTGAAAGCAAAATGACATTTAGCGTGCCATCGGACCTGGCGGTGGTTGATCGGGATGGCAACGGCTACTCTGATAGGGTCTATTTTGGTGATACTGGAGGACAGCTCTGGCGCCTTGATATAGGCAGCTCCTCGGTGGGTGATTGGAAAGCCACGCGGCTGTTTAAATTTTCAACCTCACCCCAGCGCTTTTTAAATACTCCCGATGTTGTTGAGAGTCCAGATGGCAATTACGACATGATTATTATTGGCTCAGGGAATCGGGAAAAGCCGGTGGATACCTCAGTGCAAAATTATATGATTTTCTACCGCGACTATGACCAAACCAGTGTTTCAACCTCGACAGTAACATTGACCGAGAATGATTTGGCAGCGGCCACTACAGAAGTTTCGGGTAACACTGAGACCTTTGATCCCGATACCAACATCGCCAGCGATAGTAAATTTTTAAAGGGCTGGTATCTAACTTTAGAAAGCGGTGAGAAAGTTGTGACTCCAGCTCTGACCACCAATAAGGTGGCCACTTTTGCCACCAATATTGCCGGGCAAAATGATGCGTGCACCGACTTGGGTGACGCGCGGATCTATAAGATCAATCCCTTCTCTGTCTCGGGTAGAGCGCCTGGAGAGAAAAACTACGTCACCGTCGAAGGTGGTGGTTTCTTACCGCCTCCAGTGGGCTTTACAGTGATAGTGGAAGAGCCCACTTGCGATGCTAATGGCAACTGTACAACAGAAGAGAAAGCAGTTAGCGGAGTGATGTTTGGGTTTCATGCCGAGGATACCGAAGGTGATCCATTGGGCGTTCGACGCAGAGTATGGTGGTACAGCAAGCAGGACAAGTAGCCCCCATATATTGGGCCTAGTTAATCATCTAGCCCGAGCTTTTGTAGACGGTAACGTATGGAGCGAAAACTGATGCCGAGCTTTTTCGCGGCAGCGGTTTTGTTCCAGCGTGAACGCTCCAAGGTGTCGAGTAAAATTTCTTTTTCTATCTCCTCGAGATGATCATCCAATGAGTCAATCTGTGCTGGCTGTCGTTCAGTTCGAAGGGGAGTACTCTGATCTTGATTGCCGCTATTGAGCTTCAGGTCTGAGACCTCAATACGGTTGTTTTCGCAGAGAGTAGCCGCCCGCTCAAGAATGTTTTCCAGCTCGCGGACATTGCCGGGAAAGTTGTAACAGCGCAGTGCATCCAGAGCCGACTTGGACAGTTTGACCACTTTGCCATTGCTGCGCAGATGTTTGAGAAATTCTTCGGTAAGAAGTGCTATATCTTCAGGCCGCTGTCGCAGGCTGGGCATATGAATATCTATTACATTGAGTCGATAGAACAGATCGCTGCGAAAGGTCCCCTCCATCACCGCATCCTGGAGATTTTTATGGGTGGCGCTAATCAGTCGCACATCCACCTCTACTTCGCTTTCAGAGCCCACCGGCCGAACCCGTTTTTCCTGAATCGCACGGAGTAATTTAACCTGCATATCCAGAGGAAGATCAGCCACCTCATCGAGAAATAAAGTACCGCCAGACGCCGCTTGGAAAAGTCCCATTTTGTCTTCAACGGCGCCGGTGAAGCTGCCTTTCAGATGACCAAAAAACTCCGACTCCATTAAATTGCTCGGAATCGCACCGCAGTTCACTGGGGCGAATAGGTTCTTAGCTCGGGGGCTCTGCCGGTGGATAGAGCGGGCGGCCAACTCTTTGCCGGTGCCCGATTCACCACTGATATACATAGGCGCCTGACTGCGTGCTACCTTGGTGATTTGCTGACGAATATTTCGCATATGCTGTGATTCGCCGAGCAGCAGAGGTTCGTCGACCATGCTGTCTATATGGGCGGCGTCAGGTAGTGATAAGGCGTTGCTAATCAGGCTGCGCAAGCGCGTCAAGTTGACCGGTTTGGAGAGAAAGTCAAAGGCTCCTAACTTTAGCGCTTCAACCGCCAGTTCCACATTGCCATAGGCGGTTAAAACCGCGATCGGTAACTGTGGGTGGTGCTTCTGCACATAGGCGACCAGATCCAGACCACTGCCATCGGGCAGGCGCATATCGGTTAGACAGAGATCAAAGGGCTGTTGTTTGAGTTCGACTTTGGCTTGGCTAACGGTTTCAACCGCGATTGCAGAAATATGCATTTTTGCCAATGTAAGCTTGAGTAGTTCCCGCAAATCCAGTTCATCATCAATGATCAGAACGGTCTTGTTCATTTTCTGCATTCCTTGGCAGTAGCTTGGCCGGATCAGAAAAGACTATTTTAAAATAGCCTTCTGATGAGCTTTTATACACATAGCTTAGTGTAGCGAAGTTGATTTCACAAAGTTCCCTAGCTATATAGAGGCCCAGCCCCACACCCTGTTTCTCAGTAGTGAAAAAGGGTTCAAAAATTTTATTTTTATTGGCGGCTGATACGCCTTCACCGCGATCGTAAATTTTTAACATCGCCAGATTCATATCGGTCTGGTAGTCAAACCTAATAGTCACCCAGGGAATGCCGATTTTTTTCTCAGAGTGGCGCAACCCATTGCTGATCAAATTGACCAGTACCTGTTGCAGTTGGCCGCTATCGAATGGCACATTGACAGCCTGGGCGGAATTGTCGATTTCGATTTGGGGATTATTAAACAGNTTGCTCTCTTCCACCTGGGTTTTGCTCAGAATGCAGTTGGCGTAAATGTTGATGACGCTGATCTGCGGCGNCTGTTGGCGTGACAGTTGCAGAATATCCCGCACCAAATTGTCCATTCTACTGCTGTGACGCAGCACTACATCCACCAGCTGCTGATCGCCCTGATCTAGGTTGGATTCCTGCAGCAACTGCGCAGCATGGCTGATAGCGCCCAGGGGATTGCGGATCTCATGGGCAATGCTTGAGGTCAGCGCGCCCAGAGAGCTGTTCTTGAGCTGCTGAGCATGTTGCGAAAGGGTGCGTGCATCTTCGATAAATAAAATCGTGTCAACAACACTGTTGCTGTGAATTTCACTAAAGCTAATCTGCAGCGGAATATCGGAATTTTTACACAGGAAGGTTGGCAGCTGCCGCTGGGGATTGGCCTTCCAGTTATGATAATAGGGCAGCAGTTCGGCCACCTGATCCAGAGCATCATGGCGGGCGAGCAACTTTTGGTTATCACTTGGACCCAGTAAAAGAGAGGCCCGTTCATTGAGTTGCTCGATACGAAAATCACTGTCAAAGACAATAATTCCAGTGAGCATCTTATTAAAAACCAGGTCGTTTATATGCTGTAACCGCGTTGCCGCTCGGGATTCACTTTCGGCTAACTCCTGCACCAGGGTCAAACGTTTGGTCAAATAGATAAAGATAACTGCAGTGGCGAATAGCAGAATGCCAAAGACACCACTGCCCACTACCTCTGTCTGCCCACCGTCGCTGAGAAGAAATTCCGACATGGCTATGGAGACTGGAATAAAGCTGGCAATCCCAGCTATGGATAGAGCCAGCCTGGTGCTCAGGAAAGTGCCAGATGCGGCTACGGTCACCATCAGTAAATAGCCCATGGATCCGGCCATACCGCCGGAGCTGTAGAGCATTAAATTAATTGCCACCACATCCACCAACAACATAGCGAATAGCCCGGTTTCGCTAGGCCTCCAGCGCAATAGCTGAAACAGTGGGATGTTGAGCAGGCTGGCTGTGAAATAGGCGGCAGCGGTTGTCGAGAAGAGGCCGCTGTCACTGTGGTCGTAGTAGATGGGCGAGGAGTCTAAGTGGCCTAGCCACAGCAGCAGGGCTGAGAGAAATAGCCGGTAGCTGCAATAGAGCTTAAGTAATCTAGACTGTGCCTGATTGTGCGGCGGTGCTTCCTGCATACTGAGATCTCCATCCAAATTGGAGTTGCCTCAACCAGCTTTGATCAGTCGTAGATTGTCGCTATGGCCAAACGCTTATGTTGAGTCTTATTGTAAATTGCAATCAGCCGATCCTCGGCTTCCTGAGAGACTGCTTTACCTTCTAGAAAATTATCAATTTCATCATAGCTGAGTCCGAGAACCTGCTCATCGGCTTTCTGAGGCATCAGACATTCCAGATCCGCAGTAGGTGTCTTAATCACCAGAGAGTCCGGCGCACCCAGAGTTTTGGCCAACATGCGCACCTGACGCTTGCTCAGTCCAAACAGGGGTGCAAGATCACAGGCGCCATCACCGAATTTAGTATAGAAGCCAGTAATGTTTTCTGCCGAGTGATCTGTGCCCAGTACCAAACCCCCAAGAATACCGGCGATCTCATACTGTGAGGCCATCCGTGCGCGCGCTTTGAGATTGCCTTTGGCAAAGTCGGTGACGTCCTCATTCTGCGGATGCAATCCATTCTCGGCCAGCGTGTTACAGACACTGTCATGGATCGCGTCGGCACCACTTTTGATATTGACGGTTAGGCTTTTACTGGGCTGGATAAAACTCAGTGCCCCTTGGGCATCGTCCTCATCCATCTGCACGCCATAGGGAAGGCGCACAGCAACGAACTGATAGTCATCACAGCTCTGTTCCCTGTTCAGTTGTTCTATGGAGAGTTGTGCGAGACGGCCGCAGGTTGAGGAGTCAACGCCACCGCTAATACCAAGAACCAGAGTCTTGCAGCCAGCTGCTGTGAGCTGACCTTTGATAAATTGGATTCTGCGTTGGATTTCAAACTGCGGGTCGATCTCTGGGATAACCCGCATTTCTTGGACAATAGCTGCCTTGTTCATAAGCTCAGAAACAACCCTTTGGACGGTGGATAAATTAGTCGACTAGACCAAAGGAAATACGGTTCCAAATCGAGCGTGGTTCTTCTTTCTTATCCTCATTGGTCTCAATGAGCTCGGCTTCCCGCACGGAACGGTTGTAGATAACGCGAGAATCAAAGGCTGGAGGCTGCAGGCGCTCGATCAAACCAAAGGTGATCTTACCGAGAAACGAATCGCTACTGCCCACAAGTCGCTTGTCAAAATCGAACTCGCCAGATTGATTGAGTGACGGGTGCTCGGGATAGTTGGCAGCCAAGACCTCGACTGCATGATCCGCCAGCTCCTGCATGCCCAACATCTGGTAACCCTGGGCCATCACGGCGAGACCATCTGGAACAGCCGGTGTCTGCTGGAAGTTCTCCACCACAAAGCGACCGCGATTGGCGGCCGCTAAATAAGCACCGCGAGAGAAGTAGTAGTTGGCCACATGTATTTCAGCGCGGCCCAATTGGTTGCGCAGATTGACTAGACGCTTGCGTGCATCAGCCGCATAGGGGCTCTTCGGAAAGCGGTTTAGCAGCTCGGTAAAGGTGCCAAAGGCATCGCGAGCCGACCCTATGTCACGCATGCTGCTGTCGGTGGGCAAAAAGTTATCAAAGGCACTAGAGGACTGAGATATCTCAGAGAGGCCTTTAACATAGAAGGCATAATCCACATTGGGGTGTTGCGGGTGCAGGCGAATAAATCGGTCTGCGGCGGCAATGCTCGAATCGTGGTCACCGGACTTAAACTGTGCGTACATCAGTTCCAGCTGGGCCTGTTCGGCATACTTGCCAAAGGGAAATTGTGATTCCAGCAGCTCCAGGTTGCTAATCGCCACGGACCAGTTGCTGGCATTTAGGCTGCTCTGAATTTTTTCGTAAAAATCGACTTCGGTATAGCCTGAGCTTTCGTCTTCTGTAGACTCCTCGTCACCCCATCCCAACCAAGAGCATCCAGAGATAACAGATAAACTCAATATGAGTAAAATAATTGACCTGATTTTCATGTAATATTCCCAGCCTGAGAAAGTGTCGACGCGCTAGCGATGTAGTCGTGCATTTAACCACACAGCCTGCCGTAAACCAATCTGTGTGGCTGATATAGCTACTGTTAAAACCCTGGTAAACCAAACCAGTACGGCGGCCAAAGTTGCCAGCCCCTAAATTCAACGCTAGGAATACCTCGATTGACTGATTTTATAGACGCTACAGACTCTAAAGACCAACTAGGCCATCTAGGTCATATAGATCACATTGAACAAACCGCAATCGTATCTGCAGCCGATTGTGGACGCCGTCTGGATCAAATTGCCGCGGAGCTATTTAGCGACTATTCTCGCTCGCGTCTGCAACTGTGGATTAAATCCGGCGAGTTAACCGTGGACGGGCAGCAGCAATCGCCGAAATTTAAACTGCTGGGTGGCGAAACCCTTGCGGTCTCTGCCCAGTTAAAAGCCGAGGGGGATTGGCAGGCTGAAGATATTCCGCTAAATATAGTGTTTGAAGACGACAGTATAATAGTGATCAATAAGCCAACCAATTTTGTTGTCCATCCCGCCGCTGGCAATCGCGAGGGCACATTGCTCAATGCGCTGTTATTTCATTGCCCACAGTTAGAGTCAGTGCCCCGGGCTGGAATTGTCCACCGCCTAGACAAAGACACTACCGGCCTGATGGTGGTGGCCAAAACCCTTGCCGCCCATACCGACCTAGTTGCCCAGCTTCAGGCGCGCACCGTCAGCCGTGAGTATGAGGCTGTAGTCAGTGGTGTAATGACTGGAGGAGGGTTGGTTGATCAGCCCATTGGCCGGCATCCCAAGCAGCGCGTCAAGATGGCTGTGGTACGTGACGGCAAAGAGGCTCGCACTCATTACAAGGTGGTCAAGCGCTTCGACGGCCACACCCATATTCGCTTAAAGCTGGAAACCGGACGCACCCATCAGATTCGTGTGCATATGGCGAGCATCAAATATCCCATAGTCGGCGACTATACCTACGGCGGCCGTTTCCGAATTCATAAAGGGGTCTCCGACCAGCTCAGAGAATCCCTGCAGCATTTTGGTCGTCAGGCCCTGCACGCCCGAGCACTGGGGTTAGTTCATCCCGCCAGCGGCGAGTATGTTAGCTGGGAGACCGAACTGCCCGAGGACATGCAGAACCTGTTAGTAGCATTAAAAGAAGGCTAGGTTAGAAGGCTAGTTTAAAAAGCCAGGCTAAAACAGTAACCAACCCAGGGAGCAAGCTTGTGCCAATTGATGTAATCACTCCCCAGTGGCCAGCGCCCGCCAATGTGGGCTCGGCCATTACCCTGCGCACAGGAGGTTGCAGCAATGCGCCTTTCGATCAGAGCAATCTTGCATTGCATGTGCAGGATAACCCCCAAGACGTTATAGCCAATCGTGCAAGCCTCAAGCAATCCCTCAAGTTGCCCACTCAACCCCTGTGGCTGGATCAGGTTCACAGCACCGACCTAGTTTATGGGCCTGAGGCGACCGGCACACCGCGAGCCGATGGCAGCTACAGCGATCAGCCCGGTGCGGTCTGTGCTGTATTAACCGCAGATTGCTTACCAGTGTTGCTCTGCGACAGTGCTGGCACCCAGGTTGCCGCCGCCCATGCCGGTTGGCGCGGACTCTGTGGCGGCATACTGCGTAAAACTGTGGCCACCTTTGCGCAGTCACCAGATCAATTGCTGGTCTATCTGGGACCGGCTATTGGCGCGCAAGTATTTGAAGTGGGTAGCGAAGTACTGCAAGCCTTTCTCGATCAGGCACAAAATCCACAGCATAAGCGAGCCATCGTCGCCGCCTTCAGCTTGCGGGAGCCGTCCGAAGACAAGTATCTGGCCGATCTCTACAGTCTTGCACGAGCCGAATTACAGGCCTCGGGCGTTACGCAAATCTATGGTGGCGACTACTGCAGCTACAGCGATTCAGAGCGCTTTTACTCCTACAGGAGGGAGTCGAAAACCGGTCGCAATGGGTCGCTGATTTGGCTACGCGGATAGCCTCTGAGTAGAGCTTAAAATTCCTCTGGTTTTCGCTCGGATAACACTTGATAACAGGGGGGTGTTCCATTAGAATTGCCGCCCTCTCGCAGAGGCTATTGGCTTCAAGAAAAAAAGCGACGGAATCTGGCTGCTAACTAACTGATGCGGCCACTATAAATTGGAGCAGAACATGTACGCAGTAATCAAAAGTGGCGGAAAGCAGCATCGCGTAGTTGAAGGAGAGACCCTTCGTCTTGAGAAGCTGGATCTAGCGACTGGTGATAATATCGATTTTGAAGAAGTCTTGATGGTCGGCGAAGGTGCCGAAGTCAAGGTTGGTGCTCCCCTCGTAGAGGGTGGCAAAGTGACTGCTGAGATCGTTTCTCATGGTCGTGGCGATAAAGTGAATATTATTAAATTCCGTCGTCGCAAGCACTCGCGCACACAACAGGGCCACAGACAGTGGTATACAGAAGTTAAGATTACTAGCATTAACGCTGGATAATCCGAAGAGGAAATAGCAATGGCTCACAAAAAAGCTGGTGGTAGTACTCGTAACGGTCGCGATTCAGAAAGCAAACGCCTTGGTGTTAAAGTTTTCGGTGGCCAAGCAATCAATTCAGGTAGCATCATCGTTCGTCAGCGTGGCACTAAGTTCCACCCGGGCAACAATGTCGGTATCGGCAAAGACCACACACTGTTCGCAACTGCCGAAGGCGTTGTACAGTTTGTGCAGAAAGGCCCGAAGAACCGTAAGTATGCAGAAGTGGTTTCCGCGTAGGTTACTACCACTTCCTGTTAAAAAAGCCCCTACGTGGGGCTTTTTTTATGCGCGGGATTTAACACTGATCGCCCACGCGATGACACACAGCAACAGCAACTGTAAACTGACCCTATGAAATTCGTCGACGAAGCAACAATTAAAGTACAGGCAGGCAAAGGCGGCAACGGCTGCATGAGCTTCCGCCGTGAGAAATATATTCCCAAAGGCGGCCCAGATGGCGGTGATGGCGGTGATGGCGGCAGTGTATTTCTGGTTGCCGCAGAGGGTCTCAACACCCTTATCGACTTCCGCTTTACACGCAACTTCCGCGCTGAGAATGGCGAGCAGGGCCGTGGCTCTGACTGCACTGGTGCCGGCGGCGAAGACTTAATTATGCAAGTGCCGGTTGGCACCACGGTACTCTGCGAAGAGACTGGCGATGTGCTCGGTGATCTCACCGAATTAGGCCAGCAGCTCAAAGTTGCCCAGGGCGGCTTTCACGGTCTCGGCAATGCGCGTTTTAAATCCAGCGTCAACCGTGCACCGCGGCAAACCTCTCCCGGCAGTGAAGGTGAGTTGCGCGAGATTAAGCTTGAGCTAAAAGTGCTCGCTGATGTGGGACTGCTCGGCTTACCCAACGCCGGTAAATCAACTTTTATTCGTGCTGTCTCAGCAGCTCGTCCAAAGGTCGCCAACTATCCTTTCACCACCTTGGTACCCAATTTGGGCGTAGTGGGCATGAGCGGCGATAAAAGTTTTGTCGTTGCTGATATTCCTGGCCTCATTGAAGGCGCATCTGAAGGTGCCGGTCTGGGTATTCGTTTTCTCAAGCACCTGACGCGTACCAGATTATTGTTACACCTGGTGGATATGATGCCCTATGACGGCACCACGCCAGCCGAGAATACAGTGGTGATCGAGCAGGAATTGGCTAAATTTAGCCCGACCCTGGCTGACGGTGACCGCTGGTTGGTATTAAATAAAACCGACCTGATGCCCGAAGATGAAGTGGAAGAAGCCTGCAAGAATGTGGTTGAGACACTTAACTGGCAGGGCCCAGTATTTATTATTTCTGCCATCTCAGCTCAGGGCACCAAAGCCCTCTGTGCAGCAATCATGGAGTATATCGACGGCCATCGAGAACGCGAAAGTATCGATCCGACACTGGTCGTTGCCTTGGAAGAGCGCCGTCAGCAGATTCAAGCGGAAGCGCGGGAGCGCATCGAAGGGCTGGCTGAAGCCCGGCGCTTAGCCCGCCTTGGTGGCGAGCAGATCGAAGGTGCAGAGTTCGATGAAGAGTTTGAAGACGAAGATGACGACGACAATGACGTTGAAGTGGTTTATGCAGAATAACTGGAGCCGCAGTCAAGGCAGAGGTTAGAGAGTAGCTAAGTATGACAAGAGCAATAACCCAAGATGCACAGCGCTTAGTCGTCAAGATTGGCAGCGCACTGCTGACCAATAACGGCGCGGGCCTTGATCGCGACGCCATCGACGGCTGGGTTGAACAAATCGCCCAGCTCTTGGCTCAGGGTAAAGAAATTGTTTTGGTCTCCTCGGGCTCAATTGCCGAAGGCATAGTGCGACTCGGCTGGAAAACCCGTCCCGAGAGCATTCATGAGCTTCAAGCCGCTGCCGCAGTGGGGCAGATGGGTCTGATCCAAACCTATGAGAGCAGCTTTAAGCGCTTTGATCGTCTCACCGCTCAGATACTTCTGGATCACGACGACCTAGCCAATCGCCAGCGCTACCTCAATGCCCGCAGCGCTCTGCAGACATTAATCCAATTGAGTGTTGTACCCATAGTCAATGAGAACGACACCGTGGTCACTGATGAAATTCGCTTTGGTGACAACGACAGTCTCGCCGCACTGGTAGCCAACCTGATCGATGCGGATCTGCTGGTAATCCTTACGGATAAAGATGGCCTCTATAGTGCCAATCCCGACTTAGACCCAAACGCCCAGCTGATCAGTGAAGCCATGGCCGACGATAGCTCCCTCGATGCTCTAGCCGGTGGTAGCAACAGTGCCCTTGGCCGTGGCGGCATGATAACCAAACTCCAGGCAGCTAGGCTGGCAGCGCGCTCTGGTTGCAACACCGTAATTGTAGGTGGACGCAATAGCGGCATATTAACTGCAGTGGCTCAAGGTGCTGAAGTGGGCACCTTACTCGCCGCGTCACAGCAGCCCATCGCGGCGCGCAAGCAGTGGTTGGCGGGACAGCTGCAAGTCAAAGGTCAGCTGGTGCTCGACGCTGGAGCAGTTAAAGTGCTGCAACAGCAGGGTCGCAGCCTATTGGCCGTTGGTGTCACTCAGGTCAAAGGGCAGTTTACTCGCGGCGAATTGGTCAGCTGTGTTGATTCAGGAGGCCAGGAAATCGCCCGCGGTCTGGTGAACTACCACTCTGATGAAGCCACCCGCATTCAGGGCCAGGGTACTGAGCGCATAGCTGAGATTCTTGGTTATCGTGAAGATGATGAGCTAATCCATCGCGACAATATGGTTGTCAGCTAGGGTCATTATCACCTAGCTCCATGCTTATTCCTCCCGTTATTACGCATAACTCATGCGCTGTTTCCTATGACTTGCATCAACGAATTTTTCGCACCTGTTGAAAATTCAATGCCAGCCCCCACCTAAAACACTAAGCAAGATTAAAAATCATTTGGAGGAAGGCCATGCGAATCGACAAGCTAACTAACCAACTGCAGAGTGCACTGGCAGACGCGCAATCCATTGCCGTGGGCAATGACCATTCCGCCATAGAGCCACTGCATCTGTTATTGGCACTGTTAAATCAGCAGGGCGGCAGTGTCCGCCCAATTCTCAATCGCGCGGGCTTTGATGTTGTCGGCCTGCAAGCCGATCTCAATAGTCAGCTCGATAAGCTCGCCAAGATCAGCTCCCCTACTGGCGAAGCAAACCTCTCTCAAGATCTCAGCCGTCTATTAAACATGGCCGATCGAAATGCTCAGAAAAAGGGCGACCAATTTGTTTCCAGTGAAATATTGCTACTGGCCGCCCTGGAAGACAAAAATATACTGGGTAAAAGTCTGGCCAAATATGGCGATATCACTAAAGCCAAGAGTGCTATTGAATCGGTTCGCGGTGGCGAGCAGGTCAACGATGCCGATGCCGAGAGCCAGCGAGAAGCCCTAGATAAATACACCATCGACCTCACCGAGCGGGCCGAATCCGGTAAGCTGGATCCGGTTATTGGTCGCGATGATGAGATTCGACGCACCATCCAGGTTCTACAGCGCCGAACCAAAAACAACCCAGTGCTAATCGGTGAACCCGGTGTGGGTAAAACCGCCATAGTTGAAGGCTTGGCCCAGCGCATTATCAATGGCGAAGTGCCCGAGGGGTTAAAAAATAAACGCGTCTTAACCCTAGATTTGGGTGCACTGCTAGCCGGTGCGAAATTTCGCGGTGACTTTGAAGAGCGTTTAAAAGCTGTACTCAAGGATCTGTCCAAGCAGGAAGGGCAAATCATCCTGTTTATCGATGAAATTCATACCATGGTCGGAGCCGGTAAAGCCGAAGGCGCCATGGATGCAGGCAATATGCTTAAACCCGCACTGGCCCGCGGTGAGCTGCACTGTGTCGGCGCCACTACCCTGGACGAATACCGCAAGTTTATTGAAAAAGATGCCGCCCTAGAGCGTCGCTTTCAAAAGGTCTTGGTGGAAGAACCTAGCGAAGAAGACACCGTAGCCATTTTACGCGGCCTTAAAGAGCGCTATGAAGTTCATCATGGCGTTGAGATCACCGATAGCGCCATAGTGGCGGCCGCCAAATTGTCTCAGCGCTATATTACCGACCGCCAGCTGCCGGACAAAGCCATTGACCTTATCGATGAGGCGGGCAGCCGCATCCGCATGGAAATTGATTCCAAGCCTGAAGAAATGGACCGCCTCGAGCGACGTTTAATCCAACTCAAGATTGAACGAGAAGCGGTTAAAAAAGATAAAGATGAAGCCTCGCGCAAGCGCCAGCAAAAACTCGAAGATGACATTGCCGAATTGGGCGCAGAATATTCCGACCTTGAAGAAATCTGGAAAGCGGAAAAAGCCTCTATGCAGGGGTCGACCCATATCAAAGCCGAACTTGAACAGGCCAAGGTGAACCTTGAAGCAGCCCATAGATCAGGCGATCTTGAAAAGATGGCGCAGATTCAATACAGCATTATTCCCGAGTTGGAAAAGCAGCTAGCCACCGCCAATAGTGAAGTTCAGGTTGAAAAACGCCTATTGAGAAACAAGGTCACCGAAGAAGAAGTGGCGGAAGTGGTTGCCAAGTGGACCGGCATCCCAGTCTCGAAAATGCTCGAAGGAGAGCGCGATAAACTGCTGCGCATGGAAGATTCACTGCACCGGCGTGTCATGGGTCAGAGCGAAGCCGTAGTCGCTGTTTCCAACGCCGTACGCCGTTCACGGGCCGGGCTCTCAGATCCCAATCGACCCAATGGCTCGTTCCTGTTTTTAGGCCCCACAGGCGTGGGTAAAACCGAACTCTGTAAATCGCTAGCCGAATTTTTGTTCGATAGCGAAGAGGCCATGGTGCGTATCGATATGTCCGAGTTTATGGAAAAGCACTCGGTGGCAAGATTGATTGGCGCGCCTCCCGGGTATGTGGGCTACGAAGAGGGAGGCTATCTCACCGAAGCTGTGCGCCGTCGACCCTACTCAGTACTGCTGCTGGATGAAATTGAAAAAGCCCATACAGATGTATTTAATATTTTACTCCAGGTCTTGGACGACGGCCGCTTGACCGATGGTCAGGGCCGCACAGTGGATTTTAAAAATACTGTGATTGTGATGACCTCGAATCTGGGCTCCGACGTGATTCAAATGCTCGCCGGTGAAGAAAACTATGATGTGATGAAGTCGGCGGTGATGGATGTGGTCAGCGGCCACTTCCGCCCAGAATTTATCAACCGTGTCGACGAAGTAGTGGTCTTCCATCCCCTGGCCAAAGATCAGCTCCGCGGCATCGCTAGCATCCAGATCGATTTGCTGCGCAAGCGTTTAGCAGAGCATGAACTGCAGCTTACGCTCAGTGATGAGCTATTGGATAAACTCCTCGAAGCAGGATTTGACCCAGTCTATGGTGCCAGGCCCTTAAAGCGAGTGATTCAACAGCTGATTGAAAACCCCCTTGCCCAGAGTATTCTCTCCGGCCAATTTGCTCCGGGAGCAGAGATAAAGGGAGCCTTGGAGGAGGGTGTGGTGGTATTCGGTTAGTCCGTTATTGCTATAGATAGCCAACCAGCGGATCGCCGCCAGAATAGCTCGACAGGCTGGCAAGGGAGTCAATAAACAGGTGAAACAACTCTGCCTGAGACGACACATCTAACTTGGCATAGCTATTTTTGCGGTGCAGTTTGACGGTCTCCGGAGAAATCCCCAAGCGCTCGGCAATTGACTTGGTCGAATGGCCATGGAGAAAAAGCTGCACTACTTGGGTCTCGCGGTCGGTCAAGTAAGCCGTGCCAAAATGCTTTAGTGCACTATCTAACTGACTGGGCAACTTATTATCAGAGGCCTGCTGCGGGCTATTTACTGCAGCCCACTGCAGTTTGCACAGCGTCTCTATGGCCTCAGTAATATCCTCTAACAGGCTAACTTGGACGCGGTTAAAGGGTTGTGAAAAGGTCAGGCGACTCATGGAAATATTAATAAACTGATCCTCTGAGAGATGGAAGATAAAACCAACCTCATCTTTAATTTCCGTATATCGAAAGTAGCTGCGGTAATACTCGGTTTCCTCAAAACCGCTGGGAGCCAGGTCAGACAAACGATGCAAGCCGTCGGCACGATTGTCTACCGCAGCGCGGTAAAAGGGGTCGAGCAAGAACGTGCCATTGACGAAGGTGTCGATCTGCCGCTTTATTTCAACAGGAGGAATGTCGTTATACAGCAGCAGTGGCTGCTTATCGTGGCGATAATGCAAGATAACCGCATTGTCAAAAGGCACCAAACTCCTAAGTAGATGCACCAGCAGGGAGGGCAGCCGCTTGCTGCCAATCTCGGGCATGATGGCCGCTAGATGGCTGCTAAACTCGCGCAGGTGACTGGTCAAAATAAGCTGCTCAAGATGGACTGCTCAGGTTTGGCTAGCCGCCGGACTAGCCCTGTTCTTGGAACTGAGTCGAATCAACAAATATCAACCTTACCGCCAGACAATCTGCCGAGGGCTCCATGCAAAGCATCATCACATTGAGGTTGCCTTGAATCTCCACACCAGAGGGAAGGTTAAACACTATACCGCCAGTGGCTTCATTGGTTAGCGTACGTAAATCCTTAAGCTCTTTATCCTTGCGCACTTCAGTCTGAAACTTCTGCAACATCGCATTCAGAGACAACTCAAAATTAGGATAGTTAAACTGACCCTTATACTCGCTGCGATCAAGCTCCATCTTGATCGGAATCTTAACACCGCTGGTCTCACCGGAAAGCTCGCCAGATCTAACAGAAGCGCCTTGCTTTAGCTCTTTAAAAAGCTTTTTTGCGTTTTCGGGGCTTTGGTTTTTAAAGCCGGCCACCAGCAGGTTGGCGCCGAGGTTAAAGAGCTTGCGAGCATCGATATTGATGGCTTGCTGTTCAGTCTGAGTATCAGTCATAGTCGGTTACTAATTTAGTTAATTGTGGTTGAATTGACACAGGACTCTACCGCAAAGTCAGAGCAAATGTAATAGCTGTGTGAGTCATCGGATAAACCGTTGGAATCGTACAAATGTTACAACGCATAGGGGATACCCATGGCCAACAGTAGCAGC
>JGI20154J14316_10000221_pt1 | contig 50479 bp, 56 predicted proteins | sample COG_04_FD_14316 | JGI IMG/M metagenome (IMG submission 14316)
ACAATGCAAATCCAACTAAAATGAGTCCTGTCATGGAAACATACATCATTTTTTGAATTTTCTTAAGTAGATCAATTGTTTCTGTTTCATCGGGAGTCACTTCTTGATAATACTTAATAAATGTAGAATTGATATAAGTAAAAGCAAGCATTGTAAATACAATTAATGTAAAACGAAGGTCCATTTTTGTGAATAATACAAAGAGCACGTATATTCCCATAGCCATTTTTAAAGTATCAAATGGGTGCATAGGTTCATCGGAGTTTGTAAATCCAATAGCAAAATATAAAATAAGAAGAATTACCAAATGTTTGGCATACATATTTTCACTTAATAGTTTTTGTGTTTTGCACCCGAGTGTCTCAGCGACGAAATTACCGGCAACTGCTAGAACAAGAAGAAAAATGCCTTTAATCACATCATTCATATCTATTGCCATATAACGTATACATATAAAATAAAAATATTATTAGGATAAAATAGTGGTTTCGAATATTTTACCAGTAACCAAATATGGATCACAATTTGATGATGGACGTCTATCTTCAAAATAACCGCGTTTGTTCTTAATTGTATCATGCCCACGTCTAACTGACGCACCTCTGTTAGCGACACCATCACTAAATACGTGATAAGACGATGTTTCATGTTCACCTGACATGCGAAGATGATTATCGTTACCATACACTTCCATATGTTCAAGATGGTTCGATTCTAATTTACGAATCGCATTATCAATATATTCCAAACCCGTTTTGTCGCTAGTTCCAAGGCGCATATTTTTGGTGCTATAATTCGCATGACACCCTGAACCATTCCAATCTCCGTCCAAAGGTTTGGGATGAAAATCGATCAGCACGTTATATTTTTCGGCGATTTTATGAAGTAAAAAACGAGCCATCCACAAATGATCACCCTGACTCACACCTACACATGGACCAATCTGAAATTCCCATTGTCCTGGGGCTACTTCGGCATTTATCCCCGAAATTTTTATATCCGCCTGTATGCAAGAAAGTAAATGTTCCTCCGCAATTTTTCGCCCATATGCATTATTCGACCCCACACTACAATAATATTGTCCTTGTTTCGCATCACCATCATCTAATGGAAACCCTAATGGTTTGTTAGTTTTTGTATCGATAATAAAATATTCTTGTTCCAATCCAAACCAGGGTTCTTCGTCTAGTGCTTGATTAAATACGCGATTCGCATATACGCGATGATTGTTTGGACACGGAATTCCGTTCGGTGTATATGTTTCACACATAACGAGAATATGATTCATATATTCAAAATCGCTAATGCCTGAATGGTAATTTGTATTAAAATTGGCACATGGTTTCAAAATTATTTCTGAATCGTTACCCTTTGCTTGGCATGTAGAACTTCCATCGAAATTCCAGTCTGGAATATTATCGATATCAAAATGTAACCTGTCTATAACACGTACTTTACTTCTTAAATTATTTTCTCCATCAATCCATACGTATTCGAGTGTGATCATACTCATTGTATTATATTTCAAATATAATATTTAATATGTTTTTCAAACAACATATTTGGTTAGAAAAATTCCCAAATATATTGTATAAGCCTCGTCATTATTTACATACCGAATGTACTAAAATCGGATAGAACTGGACGAGGTAAAAATGCATTACTTGAACCTTGTTTATAAGAAGGTACCTTTTTACAATCAAATGATGGTTCAGGACAACGAGCACACGCAGGGCAGGGAGGACATTTTTCACCAGAATTGGTTGTTTTCGATACACTATTTCCTTTTGGACCAGTAATCGTAGTATTCGTACCATTTAAATCATCCTCATCATCGTCATCATTTAAGTAGGCTGGTTTAATTCCTGGACAAACAGGACAGACAGGTGGTACAATTTGCGATTTTAAAATGTATAGATCTTCGTCACCTGGCGCAATTTGCGACTTAGAAACTGGGTCACCATTCACTACAGCGGTATTACCATTCACTGCAGCAGTATTACCATTTGGTCCCGATACAACAGTATTACCATTTGGTCCAGTCGCGGCATAACCACCATTTGGTCCAGTCGCGGCATTACCACCATTTGAACCACTTGTTGTAGATACACCATTGTTGTAGGATGTTTGCGAATAAGATTTTGTATTATAATCTGCTTCTACCAATATTTGATTACCATTTGGTCCTTTAACTGAAACAACTTCATTTCCTTGGGGACCATAATAGCTTGTTACATTTCCTTCACTAGAGTAATAGTCTTCATCATAATCATTATTAGATATTAACTTACCAGATATCTGTCCATTTTTATTAACCATTACGATTTTAACCTCATCTGAATCATCATCATTATTTTCATCGTCTTCGTCATTTTCATCTTCATCTTCTGCTGTATTATCTTCCATACCTTCAGTTGTACTACACCCAACCCCTCCTAGGAAACTACATAATACTAAAGATGCCAACAAAATTAAAAATAAATGTATATGTGTTAACTTCATGATATACTTTATATAACGAAAATATATTCTTTAAAAATTGATTTTATAATGGCAAATATAACCCTAAAATAATTATTTAGGATGAGTGAACATACATATGACTATAGTATTCTTGACAAAAAAACTCGATCCAAAAAAACTCTACTTCTTGCTGCCTTTGACACAAAATCGGATACATATGAATTAGGCATTGATGAAGCCGGTCGTGGTCCACTTATGGGCAGAGTTTATAGTGCAGCAGTAGTATTGCCTAAAGATGAATGTTTTCGTCATGATTGGATGCAAGATAGTAAAAAATTCACTAAATGGGAAAAGCTCAAAACTACAGAACAATATATAAAACAGCACGCATTGGCATATTCGATTCAATACGAAGATGAAAATGGAATAGATAAAATCAATATTTTACAAGCAACATACAAATGTATGCATAAATGCGTCCATGACATCACGCTACAATTGGAAACAACATTATGTCATTTACTTGTGGATGGTACTAATTTCAAACCATATATTATTATTGACGATGATGAATTTAAGAGCATACAACACACGTGTATTAAAAGTGGTGACAATACATTTTCGTCTATTGCTGCGGCATCCATTCTGGCTAAAGTTGCACGAGACGAATACATTGACGATCTATGTAAAGAGAATCCTTTGTTAGATACATATTATGGCATATCATCTAATAAAGGGTATGGATCGAAAAAACATCGTGATGGAATCAAGGAACATGGTATCAGTAAATGGCATCGTAAATCATATGGTATTTGTAAAGATAATTTAGATCGAATATGGTAAAACAAACAACTATATTGTTAAAAAACCTATTTTTTTACATATTCAATATATATATATAAATTCAAAATGAGTGTACATGCGGATACAGAGTTGCCAGTTATTAATGTCTTTCCATTCCATACTATTTCGAATCGTGATGAGGACATAATGTCTCGTGGACCATATTATAAGGTTCGTGATTTGGATGGCGAGGCAGTATCATTATGCCAGGCAAAAATTTGGCACGGGAACAATGGTGAATATATGAAACCGCGTAAATATCATCTCCGAGATGATCGCATTTGTTTATTAGGTTGTATGATTCTATGAAAAAACCCGTTTACACTAAAATTGATTTAGCATTGTTACAATAACCGGTATTTATACTATTAAGATGAAGGTTCTTATTTTTGATACCGAGACTACAGGGCTTTTGCCGCGAAGTGTTACATCAATTGAGCAAATACCATATATTATTCAACTATGTTATTTGGTTTATGATACTACAACTCACGAGTTCGCGTCTCAAAATGATTATATACGAATTCCAGATAATGTTGTTGTAAGTGCCGAGTCGCAAAAAATTCACGGAATCGCGCGCGAGAAACTGAATGAAGAAGGCATTGATATTCACGAAGCACTATTTAACTTTAATCACCAATATAAGCAATGTGACTTTGTTGTAGCGCACAACATTTCATTTGATGAAAAGATGATTAATTACGAATGTGTGCGCAATATAATGTCGCCAATTATTCACAAGTTTGATCCTAGCAAGACATTCTATTGTACAATGAAGAAGAGTATTCAGATTTGTAAAATCGAGAGGGAAACCAAAACAGGTAGAAAATATTTTAAATGGCCTCGTTTGACAGAATTACACGAACATTTGTTTAAGCAAACGCCATACAAACTACACAATGCGTATCATGATAATTTGGTTTGCTTGCGATGTTTTGTAGAAATGCATTTCGGTCATGATTTGATGATAGTTAATGAGCATTTTAAAAATGAATTCGAACCAATTCTAAATGAATAAAAAAAGAAAAATATGTATATGGTTGAAAATTTATTTTTTCATTATACATTTATCGTCAATTATTATGGAATCACATTTTTCAGTTTGTGGTACAATTTGAACAACCCCTTTGCTTTTGATTTTGTATAATGATTCAGTACATCCCTTGTGTTTTTTCTTACGTGTTTTAACAACCATTGCCTTTTTTCTCTTACCGCATCTCGCTCTAAAATGTTCATAACGTTCGCGAACATCTTCATATGTAAGATTTGATTGTTTGTGAAGCATTTTGTTAATCTCTTCATGTAACTCATACACGTACTTCGAAAAGGTTGCTCGTGACTGCAAATGTTTTGATGTAAGTGGATGATTTTTTAAATTTGTTTTTAAATTAATACGACAATATTTACATGGCAACACATGTTCAAGTTGCAAAATAAACGCGCGGTAAGATTTTTTATCATGAGACGATGGTTTAACTGGATAGTTGAAACTCATTGTATGTAAGTAATGCCATAAACTTGGCCCCCAAACACTAGTAAGCATTCCATCACCACTAATGTAATCACTTTCTGAAAAATAGCGATTATTTGTATCGTCGCTCAAAACAACACTCTTTTTGTTTTTTCTTGTTTTTTTTATGGTCATATACAAAACACATAAAAAAAATTTATCAAATTTTTAAATTAGAGCTTACTTAATATATGCTGCATTAATTGTTTACTATTATCTGTATTCGAATCCTTATTGTCGGTAGAAACAAAAACATTTTTTATGAATGTGAAATATAATTTATCATCTTTAAAATCACTTTTGTTTATTTCTACGAGTTTACCATTTTTAGTGCGAAATAACATTACAATAATTATAAGTGTAGTTATTGCTTTATGTGTTATTCGTAATATCTAAATAGAACTATATATTTGGTTATACTATAATGGACTTTAGCACACAGAATTTAATGTCAAATAAATATGTTATTATCGCGGTATTATCATTACTATTTATTGTAATTGGCTTCTTTGTGTATAAATCATATGTAGGAAGTTCGGATAGTTCTCCTACTATGACAGATGACATATATGACGATGGATCTGATGTAAGCGATAGTAGTGATGCCGAATTAATGTTCTTTCATGTAGATTGGTGTCCTCATTGTAAAACGGCACTTCCTGAATGGGAAAAGATTAAGAAAGAATACAATAACAAGAAAATTAACGGGCATCGTATCCTATTTTTAGAATATAATTGTACCGAGGAAACAGAGGAAACAACCAAAAAGATTGATACATATAAGATTGAAGGATACCCTACAATTAAACTCAAGATAGATGGACGTGTTATAGAATTTGATGCTAAAGTAAACAAGGAAAACATGGAACAATTTCTTTCTACCGTTTTGGCATAGACGCTAGGAAAGTCTCTGCAATTTTAATACCATCATTGATCAATAATTGCCGTTGCTCTTTCGACGTGATGGTTTCCCTCATAATATCTAAACCTATACCTATTGTAGGAATATGAAGTATATTTGATATGTCGGTACTAGTTTTTCTTTTAAGGGAATTTATTGAATGATATAAAAACATATATGTCATTTCAAGTAACGTACTACTAGTATTTAGTTTATTATTATTATAAATACTATTTTCAGATTTAATACCAATAATTTCGTCATTGCTACATTGTGTATCTTGCATACAGAAATCAAGGGGGAAATTTGATATAATGCCCCCATCGATACAACACTTGTCTTCGTAAAACACTGGTTTTATTACATATGGTATCGCCGAACTCATATGCAATGCTTTAATCAAAGACAATTCAGGATGTGTCTTATATGAAATGTTGATGATTTCCATGTTATTAAGATCAACACTAAAAAAATGGTGTTCAATTTTGGTATAATCATACAATTCGCTCATAGTAATATCCATGGAAATATCACATGTTGCGAAAATAGGTTTTAAAATATCACGGATAAACTTATCATCGTATAGACCTTTTGTGTTGTAGATATCTATAAACATAGATGGATGTAGTGGAAAAACATTATCCCATGGTCTGTTAATCACATAGTCAAGAATATCATGTTTTTCTATAGGTAAACATATAAGAAGAGCAATAAAAGAACCTACTGATGTAGCATATATGGTTTGTATGTTTTTTAATTCTACAAATTTGTTTTCCACTAAATGTGACAACGAACCATAAATACTAAATCCAATATGTGCCCCACCGGAAAGGACAATATGTTTTATAACCATTTATAATGCAAACAAGTAAGAAAAAAAAAACTTTTATCTAACATATTAATAATGTCCACTATATTTCATATTAACGGGGATGATGATGATGGTGATTATAATGATAAAATTAACATGGATGATCTATACGAAAAGAAGCAACAAGATGATTTATCGAAATTGTCTGTATATAAAAAGATGTTGTCGCGCATACATGTGCGAATTAAGACGTGTTCGCGACAAAAAAAAGATAGTCAATTTTGTTGGTTTGTAGTTCCAGAAGTAATATTAGGCGTTTCGAAATATGACCAAGGTTCATGTATTGCTTATGTAATGGAACAATTAAAAGATAATGGGTTTATAGTAACATATACTCATCCAAATATGTTATTTATTAGTTGGAAACACTGGGTCCCTGGATATGTACGAAATGAAATCAAAAAACGCACTGGTGTTGCTATTGATGGTTATGGCAATTTAATAAATAAAGAGGATAATAAAAATGAAAGTAACCCATTGCTCATGTTGTCCAACGCAAAAGTAAAAGATAATAAGTCAGCTGATGAAAAAGCATCTCCTTTTAAATCGACATCTTCCTACAAGCCAACTACGCATATCGTTTATAACAAAGAAGCAATGAAAATATTACATGATAAATTATAGTCGAAGATTATACATGAAAATGAATACCTATGTCTAAATATAACGAGTTAATTATAATCGTTATATTTTTGTTTTGTTTTGCTATTCCTCTAAAAGACATCCTGGTACAATACTATATTCCGTATCTAATAAATTACTTGAGATTAACGAGTCTCATTGGTATCTTTTGTTTCATTTTTCGCTGGTAAACAGGTGCTATTTTTGTGTCGCACTTATATTTCTTTATTTCGTCGTATGCTTTGTTTGCAGCATCATACCCATATTCGACATAGTTACTAAAACGTAATTTTCGTGAGTCGTATGGATTTGTAATATTATTTATTGTTCTTATTTTATCTACATAACCTTGTGTGTTTTGAACCATGTTAATTAATTTGTTCATATCTGTACAACTAATACTGACATCACTAATATTCGTAGAACTATTATTTTCATCAGTCGCGCCAATATCTGTAAATCGTGTAAATTCATTATTAATATAGTAAATTGTATCTACATAATTATCGTCAATCGAGTTACTATATAATACTTCAAATTTCAAAGCATTACTACCATCCCATTCACCTATCGCGCTAATATTATTGTTTTTTATTTCTACGTATTTACCGCGATAATCAATACCATTTTGCATTGAAGTTCGGTCTAATTGACGCCAGTAATTTGTATAATAATCGTAAACAATTATCACAATAAAACCTTTGGTTCCATCTGTATTACCACCAACATCTAGTATAGAATTTTCATCATTTGCTTTGAAATAAAGCATAAAATTATTATTTTCATCTATTTTTGTAGAATGAAATAACTCTTTACCTACTAACACATTGCCGCGTTTTACCTTTTGTGTTTCAAACAAATTAACTAATTTTAAAATGGATGTTTCACCTGAATCTTTCTTTAACATATAACTATTATCTTCAATACTATAAGCATAAATATCACCATATTTTGCAGTAATTGGGTTATATTTTAATATAACTTGATTTTCGATATTTTTAATAATCATAATGTCGAAATTGCTAACAATAGTTACTATAGTTAATTCATTACTATCATATAATCCATTTGATATTGTATATTCTCCTTCAGAAATACGCGATTGTAATAAAACTAATGATCCCGTGTTACCTAAATCATCAGTAATAGTGTAAGATTTATTATCATCTTTTTTTGAAAATATATCTTTGTAACGACCATATTTTTCTTCGTATTCTAAAGGTATATTTCCGCTTGAATCTAAAATAATAAATAAATTATCGTCAGTTACTATGACTTCAATACTTGTACCCGACGTATATTTTGTACCATTTAATAAATATCGTCCTGGATTTATTTTTTCACCATAAACATATATTTCTAGTTTTCCATTATTGTAATTTCCGCCTTTTATAATATATGTATTGTCGCTTTGCTTAAATGCTTCTAATATTCCACCATATTTGCCTGTATCTATGTCATAATCTAATGTTGTTTGAATATCATCCTTTGTAATTATGTTAATTTGACTTATATCATCGGTTTTCGTGACATTTGCCTTGGTTGGTTTATCTACATCATAATTTGTACCAGATAAATTATATGTATCTTCTTTTATCTCATCGCCAATTCTAGTTAATGTTCCCTTAATTCCCATAAAATCAGTAGCAATATATGTTGTATCTGTTTTTTGTTCTATAATTGTTAAACCCATGCCATATTTTTTTACATTTTCGTCATAAACAAAATCTATATTATTACCAGATTCAAATCGAATTGTTAATTTGTGAATATCATCTTCATCGGTAACAACAACAATATTTGTTGGATTATCACGATCCATGAACGACCCTACTAAAATATACTTACCATCGTCTAATTTTAAACCAATTGACATATTATACTTTACATCAATAAATAAAATTTCACCAATAAAAATATGCGATAAAAACGCGCGCTAAAATATTATGTTATTTTATAAATAATAAATTTGAAAACATTTTTATTATTTATATTTGAGAATTTTTACTCTGCTGTTGGTGCCTTTTGTTTCAATCCTTAACCATTGCGCATTGATAAATTCGCTTTACCTCCACGTCTAGATTTTATTTCCACCCTTAAGGTTACATCTAACCATATCGCTTAGTTTATGTAGTTTATGTTGTCCGTCTGAACCTTCAACTATAATAGTAGGCGCGCCAAAACCATCACTACCTTTTACCTTTACAACCTTATATGTATGAATACCCGCCATTCCTTTTTTGACACAATCTCCAATGCTTGGTGGGTTAGTCATGGTCAACCCACCTCCTTTTTTTGAACGGCAAGTTTTATTTCTTCTTGAAGTCTTGGATTTTGAACCGCGTCTAGATTTCTTGGTTTTGGAAGCACGTCTAGACTTTCTGGTTTTGGAAGCACGTCTAGACTTTCTGGTTTTGGAAGCACGTCTGCGACGCTTACCTCCCATGAAACTATCGGCATTACCGGCACTAGCAACTCGCGAATTCACGCCTCCTCCACCTCCTGTTAAACCTACATTGGAAGATAATCTGGCTAACATACCTGAACCTCCTTTGAATTTTGCCTGGCAACTACCTCCAGATAACCCTACGTTTGAAGATATTCGTGATAACATATTGGATCCTCCTCCCTTTAAATTTGCTTGACAACCAGACATTATGTTATATCTAGAGAAATAAATAAATCCCTAAATTTTGATTACTCTAAAATTGTATTTTCTATTTCAGCTTCCAAATTATGAATTTGTTTTTCCTGTAATTCTTTACCGCGGCTAACTATAATCATCTGGTATTTCATTAATGACGTAAAGAAATTTGTTTCGCATTCTATATACATTTCCTTAATAAGGCGTCTAGCTTTTTCACCTATTTTTTCAAGAGTTGCATTAGTTAATGATGGTTGAATAATAACACTTTCTTTACCTGTTACATCATCTTTGATAAATGAGAAAAGTTCACTAATAATATCCAATATAGCGTCCTGTTTCTTATTGGACTCATCCAACATTTTTTTAAGTTGCTCGCCATATTCTTGGAATGCCTTATTTTTTAGCGAGCCAACCACCTTTTGCTTTAAAGTACCATCTACTTTACATCCCTTTCCATTATGATAATCTTTCATTGTAATATCCTTGAAACGTTTTATATTTTCAGGCATTTTATCTTTGCTACCAGTAAATGTTGTATAAAATATTTGTAATGCATCATCATATTCTGTTTGCATTGAAGTACTCATTGAGCGAAAAGCACCTTTGTCGTAATCATATACATCGAAAAATAGTTTTTCGAATTCAGTCATTCCAACCAATTGCGAGATATTTTTGGTACTTCCATCCTTAGAATTTAAATTAATATTACAAAAATCTGGTTGTACTTCCATTACTTCATCAGATTCATTATAATGATGTTTATTCACAAGTGCCTGTAAACGTTGGTTACAAAAATTTACATAGGTAGTTTCATAGGATACATTTTTAGGAATTTTGTGTTTTTCTTCCAAAGTAAAAGACAACATGTTACCGGAATGATCTTTGTAAACATAAACAGGCTGTATTGTTTTAAAAATAGCGGCATAAATATGAGAAACCTTGATATAAAATTCTGCGATACCAATACACATACGCTTCTTTTTGGTGGGATTTGTAATATCCAAATTTTTATTACGGAAATGAATGATTTTATCACCAGACATTTTATCAATAGGAATACCTTTTTCTAAACGTTGTTCCAAAAAACTAATCTCGGTTGATGAAAGATTCTTCGCAATATTATCCGACGAAATAATCGTTAAATTACTACAGAAATCGGGATTGGTTAAATGACTCATTTGGTGTAGATTTAGTGTTGTAGCATAGTTTCCAGCAATCATATCCATTTGCAATAAATATTTATTTACTTCTTTTTGACTACTATTGTTGTCTACTTTTTCTTTTGCTTGACTATTACCCATTATTATATTATCGAAATAAAATAAAAATTGAATTAAAATTCTATAATATTAATAAATTGTAGAAATATGGAATGCGACAATAAACAAACCAAAAAGAAAAAGAGAACGATAAACAAAAGTAAGTTATGGGGGATGTTTGAAAATGAGGTGGGAACCAAAGAGCCTATCGAATGTGTCTATCGAAATACGGGTGAACGTGATTTTTGCGATACGTGTAATGCATCACTTGCCTTTTCAGACCAGGGGTTTCTAGAGTGTACTAATGATAAATGTTCTATTATTTATAAAGATGTATTGGATAGTAGCGCAGAGTGGAGATATTATGGCGCAGATGACAACCAATCATCCGATCCAACTCGATGTGGAATGCCTATCAATCCTTTGTTGAAAGAGTCTTCCTTTGGTTGTAAAGTTATTTGTGATGGACGTTCAACATATGAAATGCGAAAAATAAGACGTTATACCGAGTGGCAATCAATGCCATACAAAGAGAAGTCACAATATGATGAATTTCAGCGCATTACCACTATGGCACATAATTCGGGTATTTCTAAATTTGTTATTGATGATGCAGTACGTTATCATAAAATGATATCCGAACAAAAGACATTTAGGGGATTGAACCGAGATGGAATCATTGCTGCATCCATTTATATTTCATGTCGAATAAATGATAATCCTAGAACAGCGAAGGAAATTGCTACAATGTTTCACCTAGACACAACGTCTGCGACAAAAGGATGTAAAAATGCCACATCAATTATTAATTCTATGGAAGTAGATGTTATCAACGAAAACAAGACTAATTTAGGAACAACTAACCCATGTGATTTTATTGATAGATATTGTAGCCGCCTCAACATGAATAATGAACTTACGAAATTGTGTAAGTTCATCGCCGTTCGCATCGATAAGAACAACTTGATGCCTGAAAATACACCGCATTCTATTGCTTCAGGGGTTATTTACTTTGTATGTATGAATTGTCAATTGAATATTTCTAAACGAGATATTCACAATATTAGCGAAATTAGCGAAGTAACGATTAACAAATGTTTCAAAAAATTGGATACAATGAGTGATAAATTATTACCTCAGGCTATTATTCAAAAATATTCTAAATAGGATAGACCCCGTATAAAAAATTAATTAACTATTATATGTCTAAAATACAAACTTATAAATATATACCGAAATTTGTATTTATTGTACCATATAGAGATCGTGAAAAACACAAGGAATGGTTTATTAATAATATTAAAGATGTAGCGAATAAAAATAATCATTTTTTTGAGTTATATTTTATTCATCAAAATGATTCGCGCATTTTCAATCGAGGTGCAATGAAAAATTTTGGCTTTATATTTATAAAAAAGAAATATCCAAAGGATTATAAAGGTATAACACTTGTATTTCATGATGTAGACACGTTTCCTACAAAAGATGTAATATTTGATTATTATACAAATGAAAAAATAGTGAAGCATTTTTATGGTTTCCATCATACTTTAGGAGGTATTGTTTCGATTCGAGCCAAAAATTTTGAACATATTAACGGGTTTCCCAATTATTGGGGATGGGGTTTTGAAGATAATGTATTCCAAGATAGATGCAAAAAAAGGGAATATACAATTGATCGTGATCATTTTTACAAAATTAATGATGAAAGTGTACATCACTTTCAAGATGAACGTTATAAAGTATTTAATGCTACAAATATAGATCGTGTCGAGAATGATAATAAGAGAAATGGTTTGCTAACGCTATTGAATTACAATATCCGGGAAGAACAATTAGAATCTGATTATATGTTCATGATTCATATTACTGGATTTGATTGTGAATATGATCCATTGAAAGAAACATTTCAGACACATGATCTAGCGAAAGGAAACGTTATTATGAAAAATTATAAACAATCATCTATGAAAATGATTATGTAAACATACTTTTACGTATAACAAAATATTATACGTAAAAAAGAAAAAACCATTCCCGACGAATGGAACAAGGGGGTGGGGTACGTGATTTTTATTTTTGGCTGTGAGTTGGGTCATTGTATGACATATATGGTGCACCGCGAGGACAAACCTTGATCATATGTAACTTCGTAATGTGTGAGACATGAAATTTATATGTGCCAAGTAACAAAAACTTTGGGCACACTATTTTGATCGCAGGAATGCGTATGGATACGTTGTTTTTAAACATCTCTAAGATTTGTTGGTGTTCTCTTTCTTTTATGGTTTTCATGTATACCTCATGTTTCCTTTCAATTTTTTTAAAAGTTGTTAAAAATTTTCATCGAAATTGAAAACGTGGTCATCTTTCGACTTGTCGGCAAGTGCATATTCACTTACGCGTTTTTCGAAGAAATTGGTTTTTGATTCTACACTGATCAATTCCATAAATTCAAATGGGTTAGTAGCATTGTATATTTTATCATACCCAAGTTGTACACTTAAACGATCAGCAATGAATTCAATATATTGCGACATTGAATCTGAGTTCATGCCAATTAAACGACATGGTAACGCTTCAATGATAAATTCCTTTTCAATAGTGACAGCTTCTTTAATAATATCATGGATACGTGTTTTATTTATTTTTTTCAATAATTTAGAATACAAATGGACTGCAAATTCTGTGTGAAGAGCTTCATCGCGCGAAATAAGTTCATTTGAAAACGTTAATCCTGGCATTAGACCTCGTTTTTTTAACCAAAAAATGCTACAAAATGCCCCCGAGAAAAAAATGCCTTCGACACAAGCGAATGCTACTAGTCGAGTTGCGAAACTACTTCTGTTATCATTAATCCATTTTTTTGCCCAATCACCTTTTTTTTTAATACATGGAAATTGTTGTAATGCATGAAATACATTGTGTTTCTCTTCACGATCTTCAATATATGTATCGATCAATTGACTATACATTTGCGAATGAATGTTTTCCATAGCAATTTGAAACCCATAGAATGCTCTCGCTTCCGATAATTGTACTTCGTTCATAAAACGAACACCCAGATTTTCAAGTACTATACCATCACTCGCTGCGAAAAACGCAAGAATTGTTTTAATGAAATGTTGTTCGTCACCATTTAGGGTTTGCCAGTGGGCAACATCTTTTGATAAATCGACTTCTTCTGCTCGCCAGAAACAATCAACCTGTTTTTTATACATTCCCCATATATGTTGGTCTTGTATCGGAAACATTACGAAGCGACTATCATCTGGTGTAAGTAAAGGCTCCGTAAATGTTTTAGACATCCTAAATTAATATATAGAGAAGATTTTATATATATTCATAAAAATCTTTTCCCCAAAATATATATCAATGTACATTGTAAATCCAAATCCAAATCCAAATATACGTCCAGCAATTCAACATCCAGCAATTCAACATCCAGCAATTCAACGTCCACCTATTCAACATCCACCTATTCAACATCCAAATATTATATTGGTTGATGTGGGAGTAAGGGATAAAAAGGTAGAACATTTAAAACATGTTCTCCAACAACGCAAACAACAGATGCTGCAAAATTATAAGGTATGTAACGGGTGTGTAAAACAGCAAATGCCAAAGAATGATGTTTGTAGATCATCTAATGAAAATTTGATGAAAATTGTCGATACTTATAAACAATATTATACTGAACAAGTAACCAAGAAAAAACAACAATTATCAAACATGCGAAATATAAATGTACATTTAGACAATATGCTTGATCACGGAACGTTAAGTAATAGCAACATTAGCAAGATTAAGGATGAACAAGTGGAAATTTTCAAACAACTAGGTATGTTAGATGATGAAATAATTTCTTTGAGTGAAAATATTTGAATAAAATTGAATACATTTATATAGTATGGCACACTCAAACACAATAAAATACGAACGTCGTGACATGATGGGTATGGATGAAGAATATGGGCAATTTGTAATTCTTGACGATTCCGATTATGTATACGATACAATGGAATTAAAACACATAAAAATGCCACAGCTACAAACAATTAATGAATACGATTATATGCCGATTGAACCAGATGTTATTAATTACACATACCATGATGATTTTCCAAATCGAATGGACGATACCATTTTGATTGCAATGGTTAGATATTTAGTAAATATATGGTCATTTTTCAATTAATAATAATAATATATTATAAATGAGTATTCAAACAAAAATAGATGAATTGAATAGACGTATAACGTTATTGACCAATTCTGATAGATCAACACGTGGTAATGTGCGTATACGTTTAGTTGGAATTAAAGATAGTTTGTCGAGTTTAATTCAACGTGTGCGTTCTTTAAATAATAATGCAGGAGAAGCCCGGGAAGAACTAGAAAGAATGAGATTAGCTAGCGACGCTTTACGTAATCAAATTACTACAATTACTGGTGAAAAAGATGCGTTACAGACACAGCTTGATGCGAACGATATTAAGGGAATTGGAGAAGAAATCGATAGTTCGATTGTCAAAATGGATGAATTATTAAAAACAATGGAGGACGATGATACAATTACTAAATCGTTGAAGGCATTGGAGGATGAAATAGAACTACTCGAAACTTCTGTTAAGGATAAAGAGGATGGACAGGCGGGTGGACGTAAACGTCGTCGCACGCGTAGAAATAAAAAGGCACGTTCCAGGAAATCAAAGAAATCGAAGAAATCGAGAAGATGTTAACCAAACATATAGTATAATATTTTTTTGTTGATAAATATTATATAATGGATGCAGTTACCAATTTAATGGCTGGTGATACTTTAGATAGTTTACCAACTAAAATCGCAGACTTGGAGAAGGCATTTACCGATAAATTGGAAAAAATCGCTACTAGTATTAATAGTGCGAAAGATAAAGCTGGTAATGCAAACACAACATTACAAACAAAATTACGTGATTTAACATCTAAAATGAACTCACAAAAAACAGATTTAGAAAATCAACTCAAAACAGCGAATTCTGGTAATGAGGCTGAAAAGGAAAAGGTCGCTAAAAAAGTAAAGGAAATAGCTACCACCCTTAATAGAATTAATGAAACAATCACTAGTAGTAACAAGTCTGAAACAACTATTGGCGTATTGGATGGAATCATCCAACAAATCCAAAAACAAATGGCAACCGGTGATGTACCAGCTGCCGTACCAGCTGCCTCTACCGCTACTGCTACCACAAAACCCACCTACGCCGCCACTGCTTCTACCCCATCTAAACCTGGTGCTAGACCTGTTGTTACACCTGTTGCTAAACCTGGATGGAAAAGTGGTGGGTATAGAAGCACGGGAAAAAGCCGTAGAAGACGCACAAGCACAAAAAGACGCACAAGCAGTAAAAAACGTAGCACAAAAAGACGAACAGGCAATAAAAAACGTAGCACAAAAAGACGTAGCACCAAAAGATGCCGTTAATATTAGGCGTAAATATTTATTGAAAATGGATATGCGCCATGTATTTCACGATGGCGAATCGCATCTGGTGTTTGCATTTTAGCAACTATTTCCCTTTTTCTTTTTAAAACATTTATCCATCGACGCTGGAATATTTTCAACCAACATGTTTTTAATACAGCAAATGTATAATCACCATCACTTACACGTTGAATGATATGTAGACCAGCGTGCTTATTTTGATGAACAATTGTATCGAAATTGTTCACAACTGGGTGTGTATAAGGTTCCTTATCCACAATTTGTTTGTATATATTTTGCGCATTGGACACTAATGTATTTACTTTGTCAGGATAAAGGAAGAATTTGGAAGAATCGATTGTATGCATTAATAAATAGTTGGAGTATATATGTTTAGCTAGTGATAATTCCATATCATTTAATTCACCATGACGTTCAGGTACATATAATTCAACATAACTCAATTCGCAATGACACATTTTAATATTTGATAAGATTAAATATGAAAATGTTATTAAAATCAATTTTATGATAAATCGATTATACCCAATCGATAATAAAATATATACATTTATGGTTCGTTGACTTCAACATTAACGTCAACGCCAATATCAACTGCGGCATCATCTTCGTCTTGAACCTCCTTCGTTGTTCCGCATAATTGTTGTTCTTCTTCAGGCTCGTTATTTATGAGTTTATCTGGATCGACATCATTATACTGAATCTTTCGGGTTAAATAAGAAGATAGGAAAATATTGGGTTTTGTGTGAGCTACTTGGTAGACATTTGCTAATTTAGAACTCATAAATAATACATTTGTTAGTAGAACAGTATAGGTTGTCGAGTTTAGAACACGTTGTTCAATTACGCCCAAACTTAGAGCAATATTTATAATGTATGCTAAAATACATCCGTACCCCGCATACATATACGCCTTGTCATAATTAAATAATGTTGTTAGACGTGTTGGATGTAGTTTTTCCAATGCTTCACCAACCGATTCATTGTCACGTGGGAGAAAACGATTTACTTCCAAATAAGTGATCATTTTGTATTCGCGTTTCACCTCGACTACATATAACATTAAGAATGATAACAATGTGAAGAAATTGAACCCTATAGTAAATTGGGAAAAGATATCACTGAAATAAAAACGTTCTTGCATAGAACATGCTTCGTCGCCACAATCTTGAGGTACGACAAAAACAAGCAACGTGCCCATTAATACACGATATACTTCAAGAACCAACGTCAAACTCATGTTCGTAATCTGTTTACAATCCTGCGTTTGCATCATTTCTTGCATTTCTGCAATAGAACTACGTCTGACAATTTTTTTACTATCGTTGCAATTTACTTCAATCGGTGTTTCTACGTTATCTGTATTTAGCACAACATCGTTCAAATGTTCTTTAGTTGGTTTGACTTCCATATCTTCAATCTCTTCACTTACATTTGTCCCAACATCGGAGGACAATTGTTCGAAATCGACATTTATTGTCAATGGTGGAACTTTCATATCTTTACTTGTTTCGTCGGCGGCGGCGGATTCTGATTCGAAAAGTGGTGAATTTTCCATTCTTGATTTATACCACAAAAATACTTTAAATCAGTTACGATAAAAATGTTTTCTTGTTATATTATATATTAATGAAATTAAGCAGTGGTAAAATAAAAGATTTCTCTAATAAGGCATTGGGAAACAAATATGTTTTATACATTGTATTATTTCTTGCCATTACAAACATACTTGGATATATGGTGATGGGTGATATTCGTGTTTTAGCATTCTTTGCCCTTGTTGGGTTTGTTGTATCGAAATTTAGTAAAAATATGATTATCATATTAGGAGCATCTATGATTGCAACTAACTTTTTCCTCGTAGGGCGAAAGGTAAGTACAACCATAGAAGGTATGTCTGGACGTCGTTCTGTAGAAGGTATGTCTGGACGTCGTTCTGTAGAAGGTATGTCTGGACGTCGTTCTGTAGAAGGTATGTCTGGACGTCGTTCCGTAGAAGGTATGACTGGTAATCGCGGTTCAAAGAAGGGAAAAAAAGGAAAAAAACAGGGTTTATCTAACATGAATAATGAGGTAGTTGCCAAGAATGCAAAACCTGTATCAAGTAAAGAACGTGTTGATTATGCGACAACCGTTGAACAGGCATATGATAATTTAGAAAACATCGTTGGTAAAGGAGGAATTAGTAAATTAACCGATGATACATCGCGTTTGATGGATAAGCAAAATAAAATGTTCGAAAATCTCAAAGGTATGGGACCATTAATTGGTCAATATAAAGAAATGATGGGTTCAATGAATATGGATAACATTAATAAACTAACATCCACATTAATTGGAAAGTAAATGGTTTTGTTATAAATATTTTCACATATATATATATGTCAAAATGTCCACCAGGTGTAATTTGCATTGAAAATGTATCCATGTTTATGATATTTCTTGTGTGTATTCCAGTAATATACATTATCTATTTTATGCATCAAAATAAAAGAGCGGTAACAGGGGGTGAAAATCCGAACACGAATATATATATTAGTCCTCAACATCAATCTTCTAGCGAAGACATATATAAACCACCTTTACAAAACAACACAGAGTTTTATCCACGTAACTCACATGATGTTAGAGGTGTACCCATTAATGTATCAACACAGGCAGTAGATACTACATATAAGCAAGTAGGTATTCTTACACGTGGTGGAAATGGTGATACAATCCTTCCTCTAATGGGACGTCCACTTTATACCAATCGTGATAAATGGCAATATTATTCAATGAATGATAAGAATAATGCCATTAAATTACCGGTTAGTTTTCAGGGGAAAAGTTGTACAAATGAATATGGATGTAATAGTTTGAATAATGGTGATACCATTTATGTAGAAGGATACCAAGATGTTTTTCGTGCGACAATGTATGAAAATAATACTATGCAATATATTCCCTTTTTATAGGCAATTACTTTTCAAATTTGGCATCATGTTTTGTCCACTTAAACTTTCCAAAGATAGGTCGACCTGAACCATATAATATTTGAATTTGCTTTTGGCGCCAAATTTCCTGTTTTATCTGAGCCAATGGAGGAATATAGGAGGGAGTATTCTGTATAATTATCTTATATCTATAATTATACATTATTGGATTATCTTTATATATTGTATATATTTAAGTTTTGCTACAAAACGAACAGATTATAAAATGTCAAATACGCAATACATATTTCAAATAGGATATCATAACAGAACACATAAAATGTATCTAAATTAATGTTCTTTTTGACTATATAAATTGGTTTTTCATATTCATGTACCTCCACTTTTCGAAATCCTTTATAATAGGAAACAATTGTCCAGATGGAACTGATATAAATCATGGATGCACATAGCCTTGCTTCTCTATAAAAATGTTCCGGATACTTATACAACGACACTCCATTGTATACAACGCAACTACTCATTAATAGTAATGAACTTTTTGTATTTATTTGACGTTTGGACAAAATTTTATTATTCGTTTGTTTATAACTCATATTTACCACCATATAAAAAAGAAATAAATGATAAACTAGTAGATAATTATAATTAAATATTCTATCACCGAAATATAATCCAAATGTAGATACGACTCCCCCTTCTTGAATACCTTGTAAACATATCCCCAAATATTTTGGAATGTGTATCTGTTTTTCAGAGAATAAAATGTACATTGGTTTTATATTACGAGTATTAGAAAGGTATAAAAATAATTCTATAATCGACCAAACACAAGACGATCCAATCATTATTGAAAAACAATCATATGAATGGTTAGTATAATAATCGTCAATACATAATACTAATGCAAATAATGAATATAAGATTTTTTTATTTCCGTTAGTCGCAAAATCGCCTGTGCGAATGATATAATATTTGTTATTTATTATATTATAAAGCTGTTCCATATATATGTTATTTATTAAAAATATGATAACACCTTCTATTCGCGGTCCATCATTCATCTAATGTACATGCGTATCGATTCTCATCCAACTCACTACGAAGTTCAATGTATGTAGCAGATTTGAACTATATCCTAGATAATGTGAACAACGATGATATCTAGGGTAATGACGAAATATATGTATTATATGATTCCAAGTCCATGAGCATATTATTATCCTTTGTTGAATCATCTACACTAACTTTGAACAACCAATTGTTCTTATCAATATAATGATTTGCATCCTCGTTAAAGTTTGATGATATATGATTTGGGGTGTCACTAGAGTTTGCTATTACATAATTAGATATAATTGTTCTATTTATTTCTTTAATTTCACCATTTACAGGGGATAATATATCATGACCTATTTTAGATGATTCGACTAGAAGCAATGGTGTATTCTGAGAGACAATATCTCCTAAATCTACATGAGATTCTGAGTAAATAATAGGATTCAATTTGCGATATAAATGTCGTGTAATTCCGATTGTATACATATTATTTTCCAATTTAATATATTCATGTGTTTTTGTATATCGAACAAATGTAGAAAACATCCTCATTATCACCACTCTAGTATGGATATATATTACTTTTAACTATTTTAAATATATATATATTTTGAACCCGGAATACATTCGTTACATTATTTAATAATATCCAATAATAATATGACAAGTTTATTGTATGACAAAAATATTGAAGAAATAGAAACACTCATTAATGACCATTTACATATTAATCAGAAAAATAAGGTCAGTCAAGGAGAAGTATTTACACCCATGTGGTTAATTCTGGAAATGCTTGAAACATTACCGAATAAGGTATGGCAAAATCCTCAACTAACTTGGCTTGATCCTGGTGCAGGAATTGGCAATTTTTCAATGGTTGTCTTTTATAAATTAGACATAGGGCTTCAAAAATGGGAGAAAAATGCTATAAAACGTAGAAAACACATTTTAGAAAACATGATTCATATGGTAGAATTAACATCAAGTAATGTGGATATTGCTGAAAAAATATTCGGAACACATGCTAATATTAGTAATAGTGACTTTCTTTCTGATACAAATAAATGGCAAACTGAATTTAACCAAAAAAAGTTTGATATTATTTTGGGCAATCCACCATATAATAAAAATGGAATGCGTGGTAAAGGTAGAAGCGACGTTGGTTTATCCGTAATATGGAATAAATTTGTCGAAATGTCGATTACATTAATGCATGCAAACGGGCATTGTCTTTTTTTTACCCCTAATAGTTGGACGGAATTGAAATCATCACTATCTGATAAAATGTTAGAAACACAAATTATTGTATTTAAAAATTTTGATGTGGTTACCGCCTATAAAATTTTTGACAAAAAGGCGGGTTCTTTACCCCTATGCTATTATTTGTTGGAAAACAAAGATCCGTATACAACTACATTGGTACATGATAGTATTATTGATGAATTTGTTCCATTTGATTTATACAAGCACATGTTTATCCCAAATAAAAATATCCGCTTGGTAAAAAAAGTATTGGAAAAAACAAACGGAAACTTAGAAGATAATTATCATTTTACACCACCAAAAATCAAAAAGGATACTACAACATATTTCTCGAATTATACACAGAGTCATCCCTACCCATTAGTTAATTACGTTCATAAGAAAATATATGTTAGTTTTTCTAAAAATTATTCACGTATGCAAAATCGCCGCCCAAAATTGATCCTCCCTAATTATTCAATGGGATATCCAATTTTAGATGAAGATGGTATTATGGATGTAGGTGGTAGATCTTCGTATGCTATATTTGTAGAAGATGACAATATCAATAAATTAAAAAAAATCCAGGAATTTTGTTTTACCAATTTGGCATTTACATTGATCAATTCACTGAAAACAGCACAAAAATTCATGAGCACGCGGACATTCACTTTATTTCCGGACGTAACTAAAATAAACGTGCCAATGAATGATAAATCACTCGAAAAATATTTCGATATGAATGAAATAGAACGGGAATCGATTCAACAACAAATGAAACATGGGGAAGGGAATGTCACACAGGAGAAGAAAGATGAAGTTTTCAACTTTACCTTACGCGATTACATAAGTAATGACAATATCCAGTTTATTAAAAAGAAAATAGATAATGCGAAAAAATCTGACAAAAAGACATTTAGAACTATTAAAAAGCGGCGGCGAAAAAAAAGATCGCGTAAGATGCGTTCTCGTAAAAATAAGGAATGATCGTTGTATTTAGTTCATAATAAATGTTAATGCGGAATTAAGCATGGTATCATACATTGTATCATCTTCCATATTTTGGTTTCCATCTAGTTTATGAAATTTTACACCACTCGTTATCATTTTTTGTAACATTATTGTGTGATAATTGTTACAACTTTCAAGATATGCCAACGGCACATTGCTTTCACCAGATCGACTTCTTTTACAGATTCGATTATTACACAACTCTGGATTTGTGTCCATATAAATAATTTTCTGTATAGGAAATTCAGTAGCAAACTCCTCAAACCATTTGTTATAAATAGTGAAATTTATGTCCTCTATCTTGTTGTCGTCGTACAACATTTGTGCAAATACGTATTTGTCCGTATATAGGCAACGTTCAGTAACAATAATAGGCTTGACGAATCGAAAATGTTTCATCGACGTGGTTGAATCAATAATCGCCTGTGCTTTTTGGACTGCGAGCCTTAAACCGCGGTATCGTGTGATAAATGCCATCATTTGAAATGGAAACGAGTACGTAACAGGTTTAGAATAGAACTTTTGTAAGATTGTTTCGCCTTTTTTATCTGTGATTTCACTCCATTCATCTACCGGTTCATCTACAAATATTACATGTGAATAACCCGCGTCTAAGAAATGTGTTTCAAGACGTTTCAAAAAGGTAGACTTACCAGATCCAATGTTTCCTTCTAGGGATACGATTTCAATACTATTCATTGTTAAATAATGTTTGATATTATATAATTTAACAATGAACTAAATCAATTTTATGTCTTATTACTTAATTTCTTTATCCTCGCACTTCTTTCCCTTCTTTTCCTTCTTTCCCTTCTTTCCCTTCTTTTCCTTCTTTTCCTTCTTTCCCTTCTTTTCCTTCTTTCCCTTCTTTTCCTTCTTTCCCTTCTTTCCCTTCTTTCCACCCTTCCCACCCTTCTTCTCACCATTACCATCTTCTTCCTTCTTCTCGCCATCACCATCTTCTTCCTTCTTCTCGCCCTCATCATCCTTATCTTCTTCCTTCTTCTCGTCATCCTTCTTATCGCCATCACCATCTTCTTCTTCCTTCTTCTCGCCATCCTTATCTTCTTCCTTCTTCTCGTCATCACCATCTTCTTCCTTCTCTTCCTTCTCTTTCTTTTCATTCTTCTCTTTCTTTTCATTCTTCTCTTTCTTTTTATCACTCTTGTTATTAATCATTGAAATCATTTGTTGAAGAAGTTCTTGTGCAGACCCTGGTGTTAATTGTACATTTTCGGTATTTCCACTTTGTCCAGACAACTGAATAGTTATGTTGTCAATATGTAATTCAAATTTAACACAATTTTTTCCTGAATTACTACATTCACTCTCGCAATCACTATCGTCACTATCACATTCGCTGCTACTTTCACTCTCGCAATCACTATCGTCACTATCACATTCACTTCCACTATCACTTCCACTTCCACTTCCACTATCACTTCCACTATCACTTCCACTATCACTTCCACTATCACTTCCACTATCACTTCCACTATCACTTCCACTTCCACTATCACTATCACTTCCACTTCCACTATCACTATCACTTCCACTATCAGTTTTTTTCGTCTTTGTATCATCACCATCAGCACCATCGGTAGCGGGAGGTGTAACAGCACCATCGGTAGCGGGAGGTGTAACAGAATCACCATCGGTAGCAGGAGGTGTAACAGAATCACCATCGGTAGCGGGAGGTGTAACAGAATCACCATCGGTAGCGGGAGGTGTAACAGAATCACCATCGGTAGCGGGAGGTGTAACAGAATCACCATCGGTAGCGGGAGGAGGTGTAACAGAATCACCATCGGTAGCGGGAGGAGGTGTAACAGAATCACCATCAACTACTGGAGGAGGTATAACAGAATCACCATCACCATCTGTAGCGGGAGGAGGTGTAACAGCAGCAGTAGCAGCATCAGTAGCAGTACCATCAACTGCGGGAGTAGGTTTAACAGCATCAGTAGTGGTAGTGGAATCGGTAGGTGTTACAACAGATGTGTCATCAACGGCAGCATTAGGGAGTGTAGCAGGATCACCGCCACCCTCTGCATAATCAGCATTACGTACAGCATCAACTACATTATCTATATCCGTTTTTGTAGGAGGAGGGATACCAAATAATGATTGTATACCTCCTAAAAGCCCACCACCCTTACTTTTTGGTTGATTTTTTCGTGTATTATTATTTGGTCCGGTACTTCCACCATTCATATGATTTTTTCGTGTACTCATATCTATATATATTTATTATAGAATAAATTCTAAACTTTAAAATAAATATCATTTATATATAATGAGTTGTGATAAAAGTACTTCCCCCATAAATATTTCAAAACAAGCTGTAACGGGATCATGTGATAAAAAATGTAATTTGGTATACGACTATCACGAAAGTACATGTAATGTATATAGAAATGCCAATTATTTAGAATTGGATTACGATGCTTCATCGAAAGCACCTGTTTCATTCAATAAAATAGATCATGAAGTATATAAGGTGAAAATTTATTCTCCTTCTCTACATACGTTTAACAATGAACCTGCTCCAGTAGAAATTATCATTCAACATAATGGCAATGGTAGTAATTTGCTCATTTGTATACCACTTATGGTATCCCCCATAACAAGCGAATGCTCTAAGTTTATGGACAAACTGATTGAGGGAACACAACGTTTAGCACCAAAAATAGGTAATCGCGCAACATTAAATGTATCCGATTATAATTTGAACAATTTTGTTCCTAAATTACCATATTTTTACTACGAATCAACGTTACCATTCCCACCATGCAACAGCAATTATAACCTAGTCGTTTTTCATACAAGCACCTTTGATACAATAAAAAAGGTAACTTTAGACAAACTTAAAAAAATGATAAAACCGCATAAAATAAAAATTCAAAGCGGACCCGACCTTTTTTTAAGTGGTTTGAATGCTCGCATGACAGATAAAAGTGATATATATATATCATGTCAACCAGTATCAAGCACTGATAAAAAGGAAGGTTTTTCGAATTATAATGAGAACTATACCTATAATGATGAACCAAATAAAATAGAGAATGTTTTAATGAACAACATTGTTCCGATATTTATTGGTAGCGCGTTTATATTTGGTCTTCTTATTAACAGAAACAAATAATTTGGTTATTTATTTGTATATATAATATATAAATGGATCAAACATTTTATCTATATAGGGATGAAAATATAAATAGTAATATACCAAAATTATACCTAAGTATTGAAAATGGGCGAGTTACGTATTCTGTAAATATAGCGAATGCATCAGTAATCAGCATAAAAAGTTTAGATATGTTGATCCATGGAAATAATTTCATATATTATTCAACCACTGATAGTGAAGGGACTGAATTTTTTTTTAGAATTATTAACACGTCTTTTGAAGTTTATACATTATCAGAATCAGAAATAGATGAATTTATAAGAAACCCTGTTTTGTTTAGACAACTTACTACCAAAAATTATACTACATTAAATTTGCCTGTAGTAGAAACATCTAAAACATTATTTTCCGCAAATGATACGGCGTACAGGTTAGATCCATATAATGTAGGGCAATATAAAATACATTTAATAGGACAAACACTAACAATTGTAGACGATTTTATTGAAATTGGTGAATTTATTTTTGAAGATATTTCTTATAAGGTATTTAAATCAAATAGACCTATTTCGTTTACCGACTACTATAAATTTGATATGGATACACCGGATATTAATTTTTATGGCTTTGGAAACCCAAGATTTGATACATGGACAATGGACAAACTATTTGCCGAAATACAAATACAACGTGTTTACGAGAATACAACGGATAAAGAATTAATGAAAAATACAAGGTTTGTGTTTTATCAAAATGGATTCGATGCACTTACACAAATGAGCACAAAAAACATATCCTATTATGTATACACAGATATAACGTTTTCTGAACCAAATGTTTTTGAACATATTAACCATGATTTTAATGGATATTACGCAATGGCAATTCCTATAAATGATATTACACAATTAATATTTGATGAAATACCAGTAGATAATGATGTACCAATAGATAATCATGTACCAATAGATAATCATGTACCAATAGATAATCATGTACCAATAGATAATCATGTACCGGAAACAAATCCTTCTCCATCAGCAAATCCTGTTCCAGCAACAAATCCTTCTCCATCAGCTAATCCTTCTCCATCAGCTAATCCTGTTCCAGCAACAAATCCTTCTCCATCAGCAAATCCTTCTCCATCAGCTAATCCTTCTCCATCAGCTAATCCTGTTCCAGCAGCTAATCCTTCTCCATCAGCTAATCCTGTTCCAGCAGCTAATCCTTCTCCATCAGCAAATCCTGTTCCAGCAGCTAATCCTGTTCCATCAGCTAATCCTGTTCCATCAGCAAATCCTGTTCCATCAGCAAATCCTGTTCCATCAGCAAATCCTTCTCCATCAACAAATCCTGTTCCATCAGCAAATCCTTCTCCATCAGCAAATCCTGTTCCATCAGCAAATCCTGTTCCATCAGCAAATCCTGTTCCAGCAACAAATCCTGTTCCATCAGCAAATCCTGTTCCAGCGAGTCAAGAACCTACAACATACGATGGAACAAATCCAAATGGTAACATTTGTTTCGCAAAAGACACACTAATACAAACAGATCAAGGGCTATTTAAAATACAAAACATAACATTGAAGAATACAATAGATAATATCAAAATAATAGGGGTGACTAGGACAATTAATACATTAATAAATCATATTATAGAAATAGATAGGAATGCAATTAGACCCAATGTCCCATCTAAAAAAATAAGGGTATCGCGTTCCCATATGTTCAATATCAATGGTAAACATAAACGGGCACATCAGTTACTTTCGAATAAAAAAGTAAATAAAATACCTTATAACGGGGATGTATTATATAATATATTACTGGAAAAACATCATTATATAAAGGTCGAAAATATGTTGACAGAGACACTACATCCAAACAATCCAATAGCTTTATTGTATAAAAATGTAATATGGAACGCCAACATTGAAAACGTATATAAGGAGTCCAAAATAAACGAAATAAATAAAAAGGGTGCTAGTTGTTCAATATTAAATAGAACTTACACACATCTAAAATATAACGCTAACAAATAAATCTATTAAAAAGGTTGTTCTAATATATAATAATAACTAACATGACATTATTATTATTTGATGTGGATGGAACACTTGTAGATTCGGGTAAAAAGATAGATCCTTACATGGTAACAACTTTAAACGCACTTAAAAATAAATATGAAATAGGTATTGTTGGCGGAGGAAGTTTAGAACGAATTCTCGAGCAGATGAATAATAAAGTGATTTTCGACCATTATTTTACAGAATGTGGATGTGTATATTATAAAAATAGCGCAGATGGGATAAATAAAATGTTATTGCATGAAATATACGCAAAGGATATACGTCGCCATCCGTTATACGATAAAATAAATTTACTTGTAAAAAAATCATTGTTATTCTTGTCAAACGTGGACTATACAATTACTGGTAATTTTATTGATTTGCGACGAGGAATAATTTATATATCATTGATTGGAATGTCTGCAACCGAAGAAGAACGCAAATATTTTTTAAATTATGACGCGATCTATAACATACGTGAATCATTACTTACTATATTAACAACCTACGCAAATAACATGGAAATAAATGATGATATTAGTATTGTTGAAGGAGGATCTGTTGGTATTGCGATTTATCCATCTGAATGTGATAAAATCCAAATATTACCACATTTACATGATTATAAAGATATTCACTATTTTGGGGATAAATATGAAACAAACGGCAATGATTATCAACTTTTACATCATCCGGATGTAAAAGGTCATAAAGTGGATAGTAAAATTGACACACTCAATATTCTTAAACAATTATAGCATCTTGCGACGTTTCGTTGATTTATTTCTCTTTCTACGACGTCTGGACTTGTTTTTTCTAGTGACTTTCGCCTTTTTTTTGCGACGTCTACTACTATTCTTTGAACGACAACCACTTCCACCTGTATCGACAATTGATTTATATCCAGAAATAAGTGTTGTTAAACCAGATTCTATTTTTTTCATTAATCTAAGCTTAACATCGATATTTTTACTTGTATCTGAAATTGCCAATTTGCTAAGGTCTGCTAATTTGGTTCGAATTTCGTCGTTTTTTTGTTTATCTTCGAAAAATATATAAATCGAAAAGTAGTTATACATATCTGCATCAGAACGTATGAAACGATCTTTTAATCTACTTTTCGAACTTATTCCTAGACGACTCCGACCGGTATAGTCAATCGTTCCTTTAATTCGCTCTCCAATATACGACGATACAAAATTTAAATTACGTCTTGAACATGAGGTATCTCCTGTTATGAGTGGTTCATTGCTGACAGAAAGATCAAAGTCGATTAATTTCACGCTTATTTTATCGTTATTGTCTATGATAAATATATTTCCTGGATGTAAATCACGATGACAACCAATGTTTATACCATTCGTTCGGTCTTTAATGGTAGTATATTTAAGGATCAGAGCAGATATTATCTCTTTCAATACCTTCATATCTTTTATATCGCCTGTCGGTTCATACTTTGCTAGTTCAGATCCCTCTATTTGTTCTGCTATAAGATAAGGTGTATAAGTAGAGATGGTATTCGATGCAATATCTATTTTACCTTCTTTCGCATCAACTTCAACATTTTCAAGAAATCCATAATCATAGACTTTTGGTGATAATCCTGGTGATAATCTAGCTAGTTGGTTGGTAATCAATATATCCCTTAACGAACGAAAATAATTCATATCTCCATCGTAATTACCCTTATTGCGTATATAATCAATGCTTTTTTGTTGTGTTATATCAGTACTACCATCAGCAGATTTAATCTTGCTACTAAATATCGATTCTAGATCTCGAACAGGATATAGTTTTAACACCTTCCTATCTTTACATAAAAAAACACTTGCTCCACTTTTACCTCCAGATAGAATTTTAATGATAGAGTTGTTTAATGATTTAACCTTGGCTATATTTTTATCCTCTGATATGTGTATAGGTATTTTTCCAAAGGCATTTTGAATAAATTCATCTTCATCTGTTTGTGTCATTTTATTATATAATATTGCTATATATAATAAAATCCCTTTTTCTATAATCTATAATTGTTCCGCACTATGGTAATTCTCTAAAATGGGTTGTACGTTTGTTTCAGGAATATCACTATCCGCGAAATCAACCATATTATCAATGACTTCTTCTTCCAGAGTAACTTCTGGAGCTGATGGTTGATAACTATTCATCTCAGTATTTTTCTTTTCTTCTGACCCAACATATTTTTGGATGGCATCAGTACCGGTACTAACGGAAGCACGACGGATTAATTCGTAGGCTACAAAAAAACCAAGAACTCCTATAGCAGGTTCAGAATTAACAAAGAGAACCAATGCTCCCAATATAATAACAATATTTCCCAAACTATTATCTATCAATTCGTTCACATCTTGCGGAAGTTGCATATTTGTAAACAGGTAAATTGCAAATACGACAACTAATATCATATCAGTTTTCTTCATTTTACGAAATAGGTCCATATACATAATGGCACATATTTTTTTTATAGAATGAAAATTGAAATTTAATTAAACATATATGATTAAATACATTTAATATGTGTGATTATATCGGCAATCGCGGGTATACGATTTATAAAGATGGTTTATCAGAGGATACTATAAATAAAATAAAAAACGATCTTTCTGTTAAACCTTTTGTTCCTAAAGTGATGAAGCAACAACCAAAGCCGTTCCCTATATATAGAGAATCGACATCCAAATTTTATTTACCCAAGTTTTATGGAGTAAATACATTTTGTAAAGACGCAAAAAATGTGCTTGTTAAATATGAATCGTGTGAACCAAATTTAACGTTTGAAGGTGAACTTCGGGAATATCAGAAAACAATTGTTGATAAATATGTAGATAATGCGAAGTCTACGGGTGGAGGATTGCTTGAAATCGACACAGGTATGGGTAAAACTGTAATGGCGCTGAATATTTTGACTAAATTAAATGTGAAAACAATCATCATCGTACATAAGGAATTCCTCATGAACCAATGGATAGAGCGAATTCGAGAATTTATTCCTGATGCAAAGGTTGGTAAAATTCAGGGGAAGAAGCTTGACATAGGATCAAATCAAATTGTAATTGCCATGCTACAAACTCTATGTAGTAAAGATTATCCTCCAGAGATGTTTCAATGTTTTGGACTTACCATTATCGATGAGGTTCATCATATGGGCGCTGAAGTATTTTCACAAGCATTTGGTAAAGTTGTAACGAAATATACTCTTGGTCTATCGGCTACAATGAATCGCAAAGATGGACTGAGTAACGTATTTAAAATGTTCCTGGGTGATGTAGTTCATACTGAAAAACGCGATATATCGGCAATGGACGTATTAGTAAAAGTTATCGATTATTCAAATGAAGATGAAGGTTATAACAAAGTGAGATACGATATGCGCGGCAACGTTCAATATAGTACAATGATTACTAAATTGTGTAGTTTTGAACCACGAAGCGAATTTATCATAAACATGATTATAACTCTTTTAAAGTATGACACAAACGAGCAAATCATGGTTCTAGCCCACAATAAAAATTTACTAAATTTTATATATGATACAATTGACGAGAGACAAATAGCAAGTGTCGGTTATTATGTAGGAGGTATGAAAGAATGTGATTTGAAGGTAAGTGAAACCAAAAAAATCGTCATAGCAACCTACTCGATGGCATCCGAGGGACTCGATATAAAAACACTTACTACATTAATTTTGGCGACACCTAAAACGGATGTTGTACAATCAGTTGGTAGAATTTTGCGACAAAAGCATAGACAGCCATTGGTAGTTGACATTGTCGATTCACACGATTTGTTCAAAAGACAATTCTTGAAACGACGTAAATTTTATACCCAACAAAATTACACTATTACTAAAGCGACTCATGTTGACGCATTAAATGATAATTTCCAATTATTACTAGATAGAAAAACTACAAAGAAAAAGAAACAGGAAATACTTTATAAGGAAGATTCTGTGTTTTCGGGTAATTGTCTTGTCTAGAAGACATGTATATGATAAATAACGAACATTATGTATCATATTTTTTATAGTAATTTATTTGCCACAGCTATTGTAAGATGAAAATGGCATAGGGTTAGCCAACATGCTTCCTCCTGCTCCTCTAACAATACCAGGTGTGAATGCAAATCCGTTACCACCTCTCATTTTTCTAGTACGTTTGCTAACGCATCTTTTTCTTCTGGACGATTTTCTCCTTGGACGTCTAGATTTGGTTTTTGTTTTGCGTGTACGCGTACGCGCGCGGCTTTTTCTACCACCTTTCAATAATGCAGGCATATAATATCTACTAATATTTTTTATTTTTCTTTCGGCTATTTAAGTCATACAATAAACCCTTAACATTGGTCATTTTATGTGCGTTGACAATCTTCTTTGGAAGCCATTTTGATCTTTGGTGGTTATAAACGCATTCCATATTATATGATTTAGTCAAGTCAACATATTTGTCATCGCATATGTTTTCAAAATCTTCGTCGTCATCACTTTCTTCTAGAGCATCTAAATTCTCATTCTCTTTGATATTTCTAAATATTTTGTTCATCATCACGCTTGTGTCATAATTGGGAATTGATGTATAACCCAACGAAACCATATCTCCATCGCAATATCCAAATGCCTCATATATGTCGCATTGGATATGGGGTACTATCTTTAGAATTGCTGTAACAATTTGTTCGTTGCGATTTTTGTTTATGATAACCTTGTTGAAACGACGATTGTTATTGTATGGAATACATTGAATCGCGTATACATTGTACGTCATTGTTTTCGCTGTTACTAATGCTTCATTCAATGTTGATTTCATTACGGGCATACTAAATGTCACCATACTGCTTAAATATGGCGTCATCTGCAATTCGTATTGAAACATGTATGACATGTAGTTCATTTTCTCGCGATTTCGCATTTTGGTTGTCATCTTATTTTTATAATAGCATAGATCTTCGGAAATAAAAAATTTATTTTGATTGTATGTGACAAATGTACCATAAATAATAGTGCCAAGGGACAATGAACTATCGAAAATAGCAGTACAAACTTCTGTTATTGTACGAGTTTTTGCGTCAATGATGATACAGACACATTGGCCTTTATAATACGTAAACCATGCAAAAAATTTCTTACCGCATGGAATAATCGAATATAAATCGTAACAAACTTTTGTATGATCTATTTGTCCATACGAAAGTTCTATCTTTGGAAAGCGGTTGATGATATTATTGTCAATACGCATTTTTGTATTACATATTATATGCGATTACCTTTAAACCGATATTGGTATATCTTCTATATTGGTCGACCCTACATTGCCAGCGTCGTGTATTTGTATATTACCCGCATTATTTGTATTATCTAAAGGAGCATGTATCTGTGATTTTAGAAAGTTTTGTAATTCATTTTTCATATAATTCGATGTTTCAGTATTTGGAGTAGAAACAGAAGCATGAGCATTATCGTCGTATATATGTATTTTTCGTGGTTGAATGTTCGAGGTTGCCATTCCTATAGGATGATGAATGTTATGAATGGTTTTGTCCCCGAAATTGTCATTATAGAAATTATATAGATAATGCCCTATGAAAATGATCATAAATGAATAGAATATTAATTGCATTGTATGTAGCATAATATTTATACGATAAAAAATTTATGTTTTAACTTTATTGTTGCATTAAATCGTAAAATGTTTGGATATCATCTTTTATAAATGGGTTATGAATATCTGCATCACTATAGGCGGCGTATGTACTATGTAACATAAAGTATACGTCGCAAATTTTATTGTCGTAATTTTTTTCGATTACCAACATAATCGGAGACTTTTCTCTTAATGTGTAATAATTTATATTGTAATCCATTTTTACATGGTTTGTAGGAATATGACTAACGAATGGTTTTTGTTTCTTGATGATTGTATGGTCAATGACAAATGTGTGATTATTTACATAGTTTTCTAAAACATCTAGTTTTCCATCGTTTATAGCAATAGAATGTAAATCATTCTTGTCGTATATTCTAAATATACCCTCGTCGCTATAGATATAACTAATGTCACGCGTTTTCGTACTATATTCTGCTAATGATTTTAAATTAATGTTATGAATGACTAAATTTTTATCGTATAACTTCATTACTAAATATATTAATGATAAAGTATTTAAACCTATTCATAATAACAAACTAAATGTCAGGGACAACAACATGTATTCTGATCGACAAAAAATCGACACTCACTGAATACAATATTAAAAATTTTAACATTGACAACTTGTACAAAAAGTGTGGGTTCAAATCTACAAATGACTTCATGTGTCGGGCTACATGGGAAATTACACTATATGATGAACTACACAAGGTCTATCTTTATGGAAAGAAAATTGGGCGTGCGGGTAGTGAAAATAAATATGACTTCCCTCCTCCTGTAGACAATGAACTTTTTTTCGGAACTATGATAATGGTGATGGAAAATCAAAGTCAAGAATATGTGAATCTCACATTGGAACAATGGGCACAAATTTACAACGATCTTTTTGGTGGATTTGATGACATTGGTTCAGAAGACGAAAATGAAATTGATGAGTTGGAAAATGTACCGCAAGAATTGAAAACAAAGCAGGGATACTTGAAAGATGACTTTGTTGTCGATGATATATTAGAAGAATCGGGTTCATCTGAGTTTGTAGAAGAAGATGAAGAAGGTGAATATGAATATGAAGAAGGTGAAGATGAAGATGAAGATGAAGATGAAGATGAATATAGCTCCGAGGTTGATTCTGAATTAAGTGAAGAATGTTATATTTACTCTGGTGATGAAGATAATTAATTAGATAACATTCTTATTATTAATATAAAAAATTGATATAAATACTATTGATCAATGAATAGTATTTAATATGACTATGCGAGTAATTGAAGACGACCAATCATTTCGCAAAAATATCGCGAATGTCCTAGCTAAATTTATCCATACAGATAAACTGAGTGTTAATCTAGAAAAGGGTATTTATAACTATTCCCTCAAAGAGGCATCAAATTTGAGGGAGATTAAAAAATGGAACAATCCGTATTTTGTGCAAATTTATGTAAATCGTTTTAAAAGCATTTTGCATAATCTTGAAGAAAATCCAAAACTAGTGGATGAAATGAATAGTGGTACTTTAAAGCCTGAGGTGCTTGCTTTTATGACATACCAAGAGATGGTGCCTGAAAAGTGGGATGTCCTTATCGACAGAAAAATCAAGCGCGACAAATCAAAATATGAGACAAGATTGGCTGCGGCGACCGACACATTCACGTGTCGTAAATGTAAATCAAAAGAATGTAATTATTATCAAATGCAAACACGTTCAGCGGATGAACCGATGACAACCTTTGTAAGTTGTATTAATTGCGGAAGTAGATGGAAATGTTAATATATATTTAGAATGGTTTTGGTATTTTTTATTGAATATGTTCCAATAAAAAATACGATTTATATGAATGTTTAATATGCGATTTCGTGTAAATATTCAAGATCCTTTACCTTCCAATATTCACTAATACCATTTGGTAAAGGGCGGCGAATAATAAATGGCAGTTTCTTTTCTTCTAATTCTTGAAGCGCGATCAAATATCCGTCAATTGTTTCTTGGTGGGGTTTCACAAAAATGCTTGCACCATTATTGATTTGTTTTGCACGCTGTCCTAAAATACGGGCACGTTCATACTTTGTTAACATTGGTATCGTGCGATGAAATGGATCAACCACTTCACCTCTTTCATTACGAACCACCACTGAAAGGGTGGCTATTTCTTGATAATTTTTCTGAACACATGTATTATGATAATTTTCAATATGTTCTTGCTTCATATGTGCGTCAATCTTTTCAAAACGTTTCACATATTCATCGTCATCTTCTTCGTCACTTGAATCATCTGAAACAGACGATGATACAGAAATATTGTCCATATCTTCGTCTTCAATGTTTAAGACCGATGTCTTAATAGTTGTCTTTTTCTTCTGTTCTTGTACTTTCTGTTCAAGTGCCTCCAAATCTTCATATTCGATTTCTGCTTCGTCTATATCTCCTTCTATTGCAATGCTATCGTTATCATCCGTATCGTCTATAAGACTAGCATCATCATCTTCGTAAGATGCGTCTGACATGTTATCCTTTTCATCTTCAACGTCGCTCATTATATTATACATACACATTGTTTTAATACATTTATTTCAATTTTAAAAATAATGGATGATTACTTTTTAATATCACTTTTCCAGTGACTATCACACAATGCACACATATAAATATACTTCATCGAGCCTTCGTCATATCGAATATATAATATATGTTTTTGTTCCGGACTAGTAGGTTTGTTACTTTGACATTCGTTATTCACGCATGAAATATGATATACCCTCGGTAGAGTAGGGTCATACTTAACATAAGGATTCAGTATGGTATCAAATGTTTCTGCTTGGTCTTGGATATGTTCGGTAGATACACAGATCATATCTTGGTGTAGATTTTTATCTTCATATCCACAATTTCGACAATAATACATTAGCTCATTTTCATTTGCTTCTGACATACGCAAATAATACATGTTTTGGCATTTCTCACAGAAGTGCATACTTTAATATAATACTAGAATTTTAAGCATATATAAAATCAATTTTAATATTTATTTTGCCATTTGCAATTTTACATTTGTTGACATTTTATATAGTGTTTTATAATTCAAACGCGCATTCATATTATACATGTTTGTAGTAACTACTCTATTATCGTTTTCACTATTGTCATCTTTAAGTTTCTTAGTAATTTCCACAATCGCATTAATATTTGTGTGTATATGATTTATTATTGTTGGATAAAACATGTTAAATTCGTTATGGTTGCTATTGAAATGGTCTTCGTCTGCCATATGTAAACACGCATGTTCCATTGATTTATATGTAATAATCTCGTTATATTTTTGAAAATCGTAATGGCTTTCTGTAATTCCAGGTTCATTTAAAAGGGGTTTATCGTGCAATAAACTTACTAAAGTGAGTAGAATAGAAGATATCGTTTGGCAAGATGACCATTGTTCTCCGCGCCATGTATTTAATATCGAAACACATACTTTACCGCTTCGGTATAGGTTCGGGTGAAAACGGATTTTATCCCCTTGTGTAAAATATAATACTTTCGGAGGATCGTGTGGATAGTTTTCTGTGAATTCAAGTTTAAATAGATAAAATCCGTGTTGATATGGTGTATTTTCTGGACCAACTATCATGGCATAACCAATCAGGATGTTAGTTTCGTCATGTTGGTAATATATGCCGTTATCGTGTAGTGGATTTTTCATTATGTTGCGTATATCTTTAGCTAAACGCAGTGCATTTGTCCTGGGTATTGTTGACATTAAATAGTATTGCGTATAATTTTTAATATAATATTTAATATTATTTATTTAATATATAAATATGTTCATTATCAAATGGAGTAAAACACACCTAGATAATGTAGGAATGAGTTATTTAACTCATATTGCCGTTTCATTCATATTAGCGTTTCAATTTTGTGTCGCGGCATTATGCGCAGTCATTCATGGTATTGTACCAGGACTATTTGTCTCATCATCTAGCAACTTTGTGAGAGGAATACAATATATATTAGAACATAATTGTAGGGGGTAATGAAAGTATTTATATGTAAAATTGAAATAAAGAAAATCTGTTGATGTAATATATATCAAATATGTCAAAAATGAAATTTCCCAGATTTTTGAAGGACCATTACATAAAACAGGGGGAGTCTTACACACATACGCGCATGAAAAATGAAGCGTATGATGTGACAGGTGGTTCATACGTTATCAATAAAGGAAGTGATTTGGATAATTTCTATAGCATTTACTGGGATCATGTATTTACCAAACGCCAGAAGGAATATTTGACCGAACGTCAACTACAAACAGAGGAATCTCCAATTATGATTGACCTTGACTTCAGGTATACAACTGATGTCACGTGTCGCCTTCACGATGATGAGTTTACCCAACAACTTATATTTCTTTATTTAGAAAAATTACATGACATTTTAATTTTCCGAGAAGACACTAACTTTCCAGTCATGGTTTTTCATAAACCGAATATTAAAATGTTGGACGACAAGACTAAAGATGGCATTCACATTATCATCGGAGTTCAACTTAGTCGACCACTACAAAAATACCTACGCAAACAAGTTATCGATTCCTTTTCAGAAATATCCGGTGATTTGCCGTTTACAAATAGTCATGAGGATATTTTTGACGAAGGAATTACAACAGGTAAAACAAACTGGACATTATATGGTTCACAAAAAGCAGATAGCGAAGCATACAAACTAACACATTTATACAATGTTGATGCTGGGGATTTTGCTAGTTTAACATCAGAAGATACAAATGCATTTGTATCAAATTTTGATAATTTTAAAACCATGTCGGCACAATATAGTGGACACATTCATTATGATGTCAAGCCCGAATTCGTTGCGACAATTACATCAAACGAACGAAATGGACGTCCTGTTCAAGAATTGACACCTGCTCTTTATCAATTGGGAGAAGGTGGATATGGTATCGAACGTTATCTGGGAAAGATTCGTACGATCGATGACATCAAGAAGATAGTTGGTCAAATTTTTCAAGAAAACCTAATCCGAAGTGATGATTACGTTCTGAAAGAGACACATGATATGACAATGATCCTACCCGAAACGTATTACAATCCTTATGATAAGTGGGTTCGTGTTGGTTGGGCACTTCGTAATACGGATTTCCGCCTATTCTTTACCTGGATTTTGTTTAGTAGTCAATCAGCTTCTTTTGATATTAGTGACATTCATACGCGTTATACCGAATGGTGTGGATTCAAGGAAGGTGTTGAATGTTTGTCATATCGATCGATTACTCTATGGGCAAAAACGCATTACAATGAAGTGGCTAAAACCGGTGGTCTGAATTTATATAGTGAAATAGTTGAAAAGACTGTTGCATACCATGTTACACAATCCATCATCAGCGGAGGTGTAGATTTTGATCTAGCTATGGTAATGTTTCAGCGATATAAAGATGATTATCGTTGTGCACATGGTAAGAATAATATCTGGTATAAATTTGAAGATAACCATTGGGTTGTCATTGAAGGTGGAGTTGAGTTGAACTATATATTTTCAACAAAACTTCATCGACTATATTACTTGAAATCTATTGAGATTCTAAATAAATTAAATACCATCGACAAGGCTAATAAAGATTATGATATGTATGAAAAGCAACTAGAGAAGGTTAGTGCTATTTGTATCAAGCTCAAGGATAGTAACAAAAAATCAGGAATTTTTAAGGCAGCGAAGGAAATCTTCTATGATCGCAACTTTGTACATATGATTGATAAGAATCCTAACTTGATGGTCTTCAAGAATGGTGTTATCGATTTCAAGAAAAAAGAATTTCGAGCCGGTCGCGCAGAAGATTATATTACACTTACCACTGGAATCGAATATAAACCTTTATCTTATTATCAAGAGCACAATTCGGAAACAATTGACGATATAACATATTTTATGAAGACGCTATTTCCTCTGGAAGATGTTAATAAATATATGTGGCAGTTTCTTGCGTCGTCCCTCATTGGTACAAATCTGAATCATAAATTCCGCATTTTCATGGGATGTGGTTCAAATGGCAAATCTATCCTGGTAAAACTCATGTCTAAAATCTTAGGACCTTATCAGGGAACATTGCTTGGTAATGTCATCTCGCAAAAACGAATTGGTACGGGTAATGCATCACCTGAAATTATGGCATTACAAGGTGTTCGTTTGGCTGTTATTCAAGAGCCTTCGAAAAATGAGAAACTAAATGATGGACCAATGAAAGAGTTGACAGGTGGTGATCCAATTACCGGTCGTAAGTTATATCAGGATCAGGTTACCTATGAACCACAATTTGATTTAATCGTTTGTGCTAATAATTTGTATGATATCGAAGACACGAGTGAAGGTACTTGGAGGCGTATTGATCTCATCCACTTTATTTCGAAATTCGTCGACAATGTAGACGATCCCAAATATAAAAATCAGAAACATATTTTTCCAAAAGACAAGTTTCTCGATCTGAAATTTGACGCATGGAAGGAAATTTTCATCTCCATGCTAATTAATATTACGTTCGAAACAGGAGGTTTGGTAGATGAATGTAAGTCGATCAAGGATGATAGTTTCCAATATGAGGCAAGTCAAAACTCGGTGCTTAATTTTATCACAACTTCGGTTCGTGAATGTGAAGGCAGTAATATCAAGATCACGGGATTGTGGCGCGAATACCAATTGTGGATTCAGACACATGGTGACCAGAAACCATTAAAACAAACAGAACTAAAAGAAAAAATGAATAAAATGTATGGTGATTATGGTTCTAGTAAATGTTGGAAAAACGTCAAGCATGTTCTCAACGAAGCAAATGATGAAATGGAAGACGAAGAAGACGAAGCGTGATACAACCATAAATATAACAAGTTGCTATACGAATGCGCATAACAATTTTTTATTTTGCGCAAAAAATCCTATATAGTTCATTGTATAATATTTGTAACCACGTTAAATGTTCAGCATAGATATATCGAGTATCTTCACTTACATTTGTATGATCTAGTTCTATTTCATCATTGTAACCATCCACCATTGCAATGGTTGACATACATTGATCATTTTTATAATTGTATTTATGTTTACGAACACCTAGTATTGTATAAATATTCGTTGTATCTGTTTTCATCACACTCCCGAAATATTTTTTCATATAAATACGATCCCCTTTACGAAACATTTTATATATTATTTTACTTTATTTAAAATAATATATTTTTCAATTATTACTATTATTTCTCTTCAGACAGGAAAACATTCTTTGTTATGGACCCGGTTATACTTTCGTGGTGTCGTTTTTATATAGTACATTAGATAGTGATACATAAGATATAGAAATGTTGCGAAGAGAACAATGACCATTTTATTTTATTTTTATATATATAATATGTCATCGTCGGTAGATCGGGAATTTAAAAAAATGATGGATCGAAAGCAAGTGGTATTACTTGGAATACATAGTTTAATACAACAATTTAATGATTTAATGAAATTGTGTAATGATAGTGATTTACGTAGGAAATATCCAGAATGTTGTACAGATATAAATACGAAAATGAATAAACTAACAACAACAAATGAAAGATTATCAAAGGAATATAATGATACTATAAAACCTGGTGCATTAGTTCAAACACATATTCATACAATGAATGTCTTGAAACAATATGTACAGAATAATTTAGACGAAGGATTTAAATTATACGAATTAATAAATAATAGATATGACCTATTAACTAAAACCAACCCATCAGATATACCTAATACAATTAATAATTTAAATACATCATTAAGTTTCGCAGCCAGTTTTGATTTACCAGCAGTACCTACACATACACCAGTACCACGTAAAAAAGGTGGTAAAAGAAAATCGAGTAGAAGAAAATCGAATAAAAGAAAATCGAATAGAAGAAAATCGAGTAGAAGAAAATCGAATAGAAGAAAATCAAGTAGAAGAAAATACTAAATAATTCTTATATAATTTATTAAATAAACTGATATATAATAAATTAATGGACATTTGAAATAGATGATGTTATTAGGATAACCCGCAAAAAATGGTATGTTTAAAGATTATGGATACTATTTCTCTTCAGATAGAAAAACATTCTTCGGCATAGATCCAGTTATACTTTCATATGCAATTTTTATATAGTACATTAGATAGTGATACATGAGGTATGGAAACGTTGCGAAGAGAACAAGTAGGATTATTTGGGCACGATCCTTATATTTTTCATTTTTAACAAAGACGATTACACAAACCATGAATACAGCATAATACACATACATGAACATGTCGATGTAATAATTATTTTTAGTTATTTCAGTATCTTCATAGTATGTCTTGCGTGCATCAATCCCTTTTTCATTTAGGGTTGTATCAATATCTGTTGTTAATTTATCATTCGTCTTTACATACATTTGGTGATATTCATCCATGAAATTAATATGATCCTGTTTACGCTTATAATTACTGGCTAATTGTACTTTTATGACATTTTCTTTGGTATACATTTTTTTCACGTTGTCAATAACATCTGCACTCATGTCAGTTATCTCTTGTCTTTTCAGTTCATTGTAAAATTGCTCCCCTTTTGCACCAATAAGTAGTTCACTCGCAACCTTATTAAAACGCTCAGGTGTAGTTTGCAGGTTTTGTATAATGGCGTCAAACTCAGCCTCTAATTTATCAAGGTTTTTCATCTGCATACATTCAGCGTTACAAAATTTACGCATTTCGCGCTTGCGCATATAAAAGTCAGTCTTTTTTGATTTAATCATACCTACATCCGGGTAAACATTTGTATCCCATAACGTGCAGTGTTTATTTTTCTGCATAGAATAACCTCCGCATTCGCTATTTTGGTTACATTTTAGTCTACATATATTCGCGGTAGTATTACGTATCGTATCGAGTTTTGATGTATTATCTGGGTCTGTGTTGCGATCGGTAAATTTGATATATTCACTTGTATATGGATATACTTCACCACTTGTTGTTGTATTTGCCGCAATACCCTTTTGAAGTTCTTCATTTGTATGACTAAAAAAACGCTTTTCATACACACCATGTTGCATATAATGCCTAATTGCTGCCTTATGGTTATTGCCGTATGCATTTTTCAAATCGGGATATCTATTCAAATAAAATTCTGGATCAATTGCATCTTTTATATTTGTTACGCTACTCATATAGTATATAATTATTAATTTTATAAACTATATACTATATTTTCAATATTATCATTTAAAATGAAGCAAAGTTTTCGTAATTATCACTAAATGCTTCAACTGGACCAGAGTCATTCACTTGTATCATTTCACTTGTCGAACTGAAAATGTTTTGTGTCAAGGCATTTGACATGCCTTCTTCAGTCATACAACGTTTCTCTACCTCGTCATATGTCATTCCATCTGAACAACATTCCTCGCCTTTACATTCAGTGTTTTTCTCATCATCGACATCGCCTGTATATTCGTCACCCTCTGCCGCATTATATTCATCAACATCCTCTGTTGACATATTTCTGTCGAACTTCCAGTCATATTCGTCGAAATTACGATTGCTTCTGTTTCGAATATCCATATAATATAGGTAAAAAAACACAATACCTATACCGAAATATATTGCTAAAATAATAGAGCCGATGCTTGATGGAATAAAACCTTTCTGCATACCAACACCAACTGCTACAGCAACCAATAGAAAAATAACAATATATTTCATCAGATCTCCCAATGCGTCATAACGTTTCTCGTAGTATGTATTGATTTGTACTAAACGTAACTTGTTCAACTTTTCGTCATTTAAAAGTTTCAACTTTATTTTAGATTCGTTCAATTGACGCTCCGCAGCCTCTACAATTCGCATCTGTTGTTGAAATGTTTGAAAATCCACCTGTAAATCCTGCTTCGCCTTTTCACCTAAAGACTGAATTTGTTCATTCAAAGATTCACGACGCGATGACAATTCATTTATTTTCGATACTGCCTGTTCCTTTTCACCATCACTAATATTGGGACTATTTCGTAATACACTATACATACCCTGTTCGACATTTTGTAAATCCCTTATATATTTGGTCAACGTCCTCAATGTTTTTTCTAAATCGCCACTATTTTCAGTTTGATCATCATTTCCTGGTGTTCCTGATGTTCCTGGCGGACCAATATTTAGTTCACTCATTATATATATTATATATAATGATAAAATTTCAAATGATAAAATTATAGTATTTACTGCATTTAACATAACAATTATTTTTTCATATAAGATGCACCCATAATCACTCCAGCAATGCCTAAAATACCGAGAAGCGCTGATGTTGTATCCTTCATTTCAGCAATTTCTTGAAACTCTGGTAATCCAGGTGAAATATCGTAATTATATACTCTATCCATATCTGCCATATCTGCCATACCTTCCCTACCTTCCCTACCTTCCCTATCTTCCCTATCTATACCCAATAGGTCACTTGATTGTTGAACATTTTGTTCTGTCTCGTCTGTTAGACCACCTATGGTTTTATTTGCGTCTTTGATAAAAGGACCAATCATTGCCCTGCGTTGTGATATTTTCGTTATTTTTTCTACGGATTCATCATTTAAATCATTTAATTTACTTGTACTTATGTTCTTACGTCTATTCACATTGTCTGTATATTTCGAAATACCGCATTTTGTATTCATTCCCATGTCGGAACCTTTGTTATAGTTCCCCCACATTGTTGTAGTAATTTCCTCTACGTCGTTAGTACATGTATCATTATTACGAAACGTCTTCTTTTTATAATGGAGTTGCGCTGAACGATAATAACGTTGTCTGCCGTTTGGATTGAATGGCCACATATTTTTACCCTTAAACCACGTGCGACCATCTGTGTGGCGTACAAAACCTGCTATATTTGGATTTTTATTCGCGTAGTCTCGAGCCTCTTCTATACCATTAGTTGTCATACTTTTAATGTCATTTCCAGGTGAATCGACACCCATTTTCATTTCCCACATATTTTCAGTTGAAACCATTTTATTTGGATATTTGTGCAATATACCTTTTTCGTCAATATAACCAATTTTCCCAAGATTACCTATACCATGCTTAAACGGACGTGATACTAGCTTATTGTATACATCGCTCGAATTATTATTTGACGTTGTCACTTCATCGGTTTCTTTCAAATCGCACTTACCTACATCCTGTTTACCATACGTGTCTTTTAATACGAGATCCTTCACGACATATCCACTGCGATTATACCATGGATCTTTAATAAAAAAGGAACGTCCCTTTAATAGGTCTATCTTACCACTAATCTGTTGTGATCCAGATGCCACACCATTCACCCATGTTTTCATTATGAAATAGTCTTCGGATGTGTATGTATTATCTATAACAAGTCGTAAACGCAGTTTTTTATTTAAACTTTGGTATTGTTTAGGTATTACGAAATTAAATCCGTCATTCGTATTTCTATTTGTACGTATTCTAAAATGCATTTTCCATGCCCCACTTGTAGCTACGTTAGGATATATCCACAGCGCTGGTGCTCGTTCCCCATTCGAGTTACCATGATGAAAAACATTTCTCCAACCAGAATTATTCTTTTGTATTTTAAGGGTTAAGTTAAATTCATATGTACCTAATTCTAAATATTTGTCAATATTACGATTGTTTATCCGTACTGAAGAACCACTATTGTTTGATCCCAATTTTAATTCGGGCAATCCGCTCTTTGTAATAACCTTTGCATCATATTCGAATGCACTACATTCGCCATTTTCTTCGCATTTATTCATACAATCAGCAAGTGATCCACCTGTCGACGTATCGATAGTATCAGAAATATTTTTTACCTTTTCGTTCACTTTTTCATAGTTGGTCTTATCCAACGCATAAATTGCATTCGTCCATCCGGAACCAACAGGTCCAAATGACTTGCTATATGGTCTATCTGGACATTTACCGCTTTTTTCACCATAACTAATTGCTTTATTTAAATCTTTGCCTATCATGCACGCATGAACATCTTTATTTGGATTAGACGCCTGTAATGCAAAGTAAGGTGATTTATTATCGATTGCATATTGTTTACAATCTTCATATGTTCCCCACTTTCCCTCCCATTTCATCCGTCTATTTCCAGTATCTTTGTAACAACCGACATATTCGGCATCCCCTATTTCACCAATTTTTGTAACCATTACATTTTTCCCTTCACTCCCGCAACTAGTTCCACGTGGTTCATTATTCAACATATACGTCTGCTCTTGCGATGCATCTAAACGAAATTCCTTGATCAATTTTCCTTCACCATCCAATAACTGCATACGCGTTCCATTTAAACGATCTTGACAACAATCCGCACGATTTCTAATTCGTATCTTTTCTATATCCGCCATTTCCCGGTCTATTACAATATCATACACGATATTTTTAGTTGTAGCACTATGTACACTATTTGGCCAGTCATTATTCTTATTTCCATCCAAAGGGAAATGCGGGAACCCGCTGTATGCATGCCCTGTGGATATCGTCGCACTGACGATAAATGGATTATGTGGTGGAATAGAAACCTTTACCTTGTCGCTAATTTTTATTACCTTGTAAGGGTCATTACTACTATCTAAATATTGCATCCCGTTAGAATAACTCCAAGAAACATTTTTAGGTTTTAACCATACCTCAATCCTCCCAGTTAATGATAATTTATTCTCTCCGTGTTCAATGCGAAACCCATTTACAACATTTTTTACATTGGTAAATGTTTTACTAAGGACAATCCGTTTTGATTCTCCGCCATTGCCTCCAATAGTAAAATAATTTGCGGGTATGATAGTTCTCCCTTTACCAGGCAATGTCCAAAATAAACGTAAGTTAGCCCCTCCAACACCCTCACGCCATTTATGATCGAATAAATAATATTTTCCTTCAGTCACTTCTACATTTGCGAAATATCTACCTGCATCTGTACGACCATGACCTAAATTAAGACCATCCCATAATTTAGTACCATTCCACCAAAACCCTTGTCCGTCATCAGAATCAGAATATAAATTTATTGTACCTGTTACAGGCGATTTAATATATCCATTAATATGAATTCCCACAAGATCCGTTCTATTTCCAATAATTTTACCACTTCCCCAATTAAAATTTATATCACCAATATTATGTACATCTCCCCAATATACACCTTTATTAAAGCCACTGCTATTTTTCATTTCAAAGTACATCATACGCATGCCTTGAACATCCTTTCCATGTTTAGAAGCTCGTTTAATTCCCACAAAATCATAACTAGTTTCAGATGAAAATGATATTGGTTCTGGACCTCCTTTAATCTCTGGAAATGTAGTAACCGGTATTGAATTTCCTTCAGAAATATCAGCTCCATTGTATGTCAAAAATAAATTATAATTATCACTACTACTCTTATACTCATTTTCATTGATGTCAAATTTACAATAAAAGGAAACTTCGGCATTCTTGTCTTTTGGGATAAAAACGTTTTGATTCTGATCATCTAAAGCCTCAATTTCCGAAACATGGAAATATTGTCCGTTCTGCTTGAAGCGTATTGTGTGTATATCACTTTTATTAAGTAGCATTTTAGGACCCAATTTTTGTGAATCGGATTTTAAAAAATCCCCGCGTGAAATTTCAGTTTCGATTAGTTTACCGCCACATTTATTCATGTCCCCTACTTTGGCATACGTTTCTGGATCATAATCGCGTAAAAACCCCTGCTTTGTCACGTATCCTATTTCGCCATCCTTAAATTTGATGGTTTTTCCATTAAAATTATTATCCTTTGTTGTTCTCGTTAAATAATTGCGGGATTTGACACCAAATTTTTCGTCACTTCTGTTGTATTTTTTCCCCTCCTTGACATATCCTTCTTGTATATTATCAAGTTCACTAAACTCGCGTTTCATCCATCCATTCATTTCCTGTATTTCATCACCAATTCGCGATGGTATCTCTTCGTGAAATCCTTCCACAACCGAGCTAGTAAATCCTTCACGTACATTATTTTCGAATTTATTTCGCTGATTATCTAATAACTTGCCCTGTTCACAAATAATACTATTATAATTTGTATTATTTAAACTCATGAACCCATCGGGACTATTTTGTTTATCATTATATGCCATATATATAGTATATAATGAGTTTATTTTAAAAAGTTTATTTTAAAATTTTTAATGAAACAATTCCTACAACGACAGCTCCGAGTGTCATACCCATATATTTCATGCGTGAAGAATCAAGTTGTAGTTGTGTTGATTCTAAATTACCTTCAATATCTGTAATGGTAGAGTTCTCTTTCGCTATTGCACGTTTATTAAAATTATATACATCGTGACTTTTATTGTATGCCTTAAGAACATTAGCTGATGCGTCATCGTCATATCCAAGTGAATTACGTTTCATATCACATTCAATAGACCTATTTTCCTTCGATGTACATCCAAAATTTCTCCAATGATGTGCTGCCTTTTCAATATCATCACCATAAACATTTTTCAAATCCGCATATTTTTCTAAATAACATTGTGCTTGTTTATCAGTTATAGGTTGTTTACACTTTGCAGACGGACATTCAAAAATTCTACTTTCGCGCGGTGTACAACCATTCGTTTTCCAATGCTGTTTAGCCTTGCGAAGATCATCCCCAAAAAAATCCTTTAGATCTGGATAACGTTCTAAATAACATGACGCTTCTTCATCTGTTAAATCCTTATCACATAAATCACTCATATAACATATAAAGATATATTTATTGTTTTTTGGTAGTTTGATAAATAAATGCGCCTAAAACTGCGAATCCAGCAATTGATAGCGCTAGATATTCATTATAATTACGTTGAACGCGCAGATTTGCGTCATTATAACGAGCATCAATTGTTGGTATATTCAACTGAACCCCACCTTTATCATTCCCTTGTATATTCGCTAATTCGTTTTCCATAATAAATTAACATTATATTTTATTTGGCAGATATAACCATTAATATAACCATACCAATCAGTGACGTTCCGTATAACAATTGATAATTGTAATTATATACGCTATCGCTATACGTTTGCTCAAATGAATTATTTGATTCTTTGATACTATTATATTCTCGGGTAAGTGTACTAAATGTTTTTTTATCGTCCTCAATAACTTTTGTTAACTGATCTATAATAATATTTGCTTTGTTATTATTCTTTGCGAATTCGACATCTACTTTCTTTTCATTTACATGAAACTCGCCAACTCTTGCCACATAACCACGATAAAGACGCTCGGCATCTTCATTCTCTTGGTCCTGTTTAAAAGCAATAAAGCTCTTTTGTACTCGATCCAATAAAGAAAAAAAACTAATCTTATTATTTTTATATTTTTCACTGAAAAATTCGGGTGGTTTTAAGTCTGTAGTCATTAATATAATTCAAGAAAACAAATTAACGATTTACACAATTACGATAATAAATACCCTCGATCGAGGTTTTACTCGGACGGATAATTTTACACACTTGATCTGGTCGCATACATAGAGCTGTAGATACAGCATCAAACCGAGAAATTTCAGGGATTTCCTTGCTGCGTTTAATGTTATATTTACTATAAAATTCGGTTTGTTCTTCTGTTGACAAAATTTTGTGATTGGGTACTATCGAATGCGAAAGAATATTAAATTGCAAACGCTTCAGTGATATAATATTTACATAAACTCCTTTTTGTTCCCATATATGCTTTACAGCATTCTGAATTGTTTCGGTCGAATCTTCGTTGACAATAATCACTAGATCATCATTTTTTGTTAACGATTCTTCAACTTCAAAGAATTGTTCAACAAATGCCTCGAGAACAGCCTGTTTTAGTGTCTTTTTTGTCTTACCAGTAATTTCATAGAATTTAATATATACCTTTTTATCATCTTTTTCCAATTGTACATCTAATTCCTCATTTTTTAGCATGGCTTGTAATTCAACAATTCCTATACCTGTGTACTTGGCAACATTATATCCTTGCGTTTCTAGCAATTCAAATAATGTCTGGCGTGTTTTGTATAATATAGTGAAGAAATTACTACTTGTAGAAAGTTCCATCTTGAATATATAATATAATATTACTATTTAATTTATTTCAATTTATGTATTAATTCGTATCGTTTTCTTTTCACCCTTATCCTTTTCTTTTTCTTCCGAATCTTCTTCTGTGTCATTTTGTTTACTCTCTTTTAGTTCTTCTGGTTCTAAAACACTTTCAGATGACGTGGACGATTGTTTGATTAATGTATCAATCGACTTTAATTTTAACGAATCGTCTATACCTGCGTTCAATGATATAGATGGAAATTCATTGTTATTTTCTTTTCTATCCTCTTTACTTGTATTTATTGTATCCATAACGTTAGATGTTGTAGCAACCTTGCCTGACTCTGAAAAAAATGAGTCATCGCTCTCATCACTAGGGTTATTAATTGGAGGAGGAGGAGGGGGTGGGGTATCATCGTCACTTGACGAGACTACTGATATTCCACCAGGTTTACCAGTTTCTTTTGGTCCCGAAGATGTTGCTGGATTATATTGTGGGCTATTCGGGTCATATTTTGGGCTGTTAGGATCATATAGTGAGCTATTCGGGTCACTAGTTGGAGCATAAGCAGGAGAACCAGGAGCATAAGGAGAACCAGGAGCATAAGCAGGAGAACCAGGAGCATAAGGAGAACCAGGAGCATAAGCAGGAGAACCAGG
>JGI20154J14316_10000224_pt1 | contig 50361 bp, 55 predicted proteins | sample COG_04_FD_14316 | JGI IMG/M metagenome (IMG submission 14316)
ACTCGCGCTGACCGATCTATCGGAACAAGAACTACTTAAACTGCTAGACCCTGCCTTGTTAACTAAAGGTGGCATCCAAGGCCTCTAAGACCGACTAAAGAGAACAGGCTCAAGCAATGCTGAGCCTGTTCTCTTTCAATATTTTATCTATTAAGTTTATCTCGCCATGAATTATTTCACTCATACATATTTAATTGATATATTAAAAAATAATATAAATAAACTATATGGCGAGCTGTATGACTTACTTTGATCTTCTTGTTGTTATCGCGATTCTACTTTCACCAATAATTGCACTTAAAGTGGATGCGTACTCTTCACATAAGAGAACAAAGGAGAAGAGAAAGGTTGATGTCTTTGAAATACTTATGGCGACAAGAGGTGACACTCTTGCCACTGAGCATGTTCGAGCTCTGAATATGATTGCATTAGTTTTTTCGGTGAAAGATCAAACTGATAAGGAAGTTTTATCTGCTTGGAAGGAATACCACCATCATTTGTGCGATAGGGATTATCTTCCGGCTGGATGGAGAAAGCGTCGTGAAGAGTTATTAATGGAGCTTTTGATAAAAATGGCCGGAGCACTTGGTTATAACTATGATAATGCGGATATTAGACTAAGTTATAATCCAGAGGTATACGCCCAAATAGTAAGCCAGCAAGAACAGATTCGCAAAGGTCTGATTGATGTCATAAATGGGAATGCCCCAATATCTATAAATGTACGCGAGAATGAGTAGGAGCAAGAAGCTAATGAAAGGCCCAAAATTTTTGCGTTACGTGCGCCCTTTGCTTGAAGTGTTGCGTAGTGTCGGCGGTTCTGGTGTTACTGCAGATATTATTGATCAAGTGCTTGCAGTGATGAGTGTCTCTGAATCAGAGCTTGAGGAGGTGACGGCTTCTGGAGCACCGAAAGTACGTAATCAGGTGCAATGGGCTCGTTTATATTTAGTAAAGGCTAGTTTTATCGATGCTTCAAGACGAGGGGTCTGGAGTCTGACTTCTAAAGCTTATGAGACTCCATTGTTAACGGATGAGGATGTCCATACATTATTTCAAATGGTTTCTCGTAGCTACCAGTCAGAGAGGAAAGAAAAGTCTGCTAAGAATGGTGATGACGATGGGGAGCTTACGCTTGAAGATGAATTGCATGGTGATAGCCTCCTTAGTATTTTAAAGGGCCTAAGTGCAGAAGGGTTTGAACAGATTTGTAAGCGTTTGTTATCGGAAATTGGTATCCATGATGTGCAGGTGACTGGTGGGTCTAACGATAAAGGTATTGACGGTACTGGTGTGATTAAGGTCAATGACGTTGTTGGTTTTAATATCATTTTTCAATGTAAGCGCTATAAGGAATCAGTAGGTCCTCATTACGTGCGGGATTTTCGCGGTTCGATGCAAGGTAGAGCAGATAAAGGCATTATCTTGACGACGGGATGGTTTAGTTCAGAGGCAAAGAAAGAGGCTGTGCGTGATGGTGTGCCACCGATTGAGTTGATTGACGGTGAGCGGCTTGTGTCTCTATTTGAAAAGCACCAGCTAGGCTTAAAGCCTAAAACTGTTTATGACATTGACTCTAGCTTCTTTGCCCACTATCAGTAGTAAGAAGGTGAACTAGTTACAACCTTCGCACTTAAATAGAGTCTTAGAAAGGATTGCAAGGATACTGAAAGGTAAAGCGATCAGTAGCTTGAATTGCTCAAGCTATTACTTAGGTGACTTATAAATTAAAGGAATCAGAGGTCTATCTGTTCTGATCCCTTTAACTCTATCTCTAATTAATTTTTAGAGATTTTTATTCTGCGTCGTGGGTGTAATGCTTACGTAACTGCTTAGTTACAGACCAAACGCTTTTCAGACCTTTTGGAAAAGTGATGTAATCACCTGGAACCAATGTCACTGGCTCACCGCCATCAGGCGTAACAACGATCTCGCCTTCTAAGATGTAAGATCGCTCAAGTTCTTGATCAAAATCAAGTCTGAACTGTCTAACTTCACATTCCCAAACATTCCAATCAGAAATACCTAATTCGGCCTTACGTGCATCAGTAAGGTCCTTTTCAACGCTAATCTCTGGCATATCAATCCTAATTTATTTTAATTTAAATAAACCCATCTAATGAGTACTTCATTATTAGCTGAATTTTATCGGCGAGCGGATGATAACAGAGTTAAGTGACCTGCACTAAATATGGCTTTTATTTTCTAGGTTTTCTGTGGTTTATAAATCAACACGATCCCAGCCAGGATGATCAAGGCGGCACCGATGACAGTTTGCAACTCCGGTAATTCATTCCAGAACAGATAACCGGCGATGGTTGCCCAGATCAAAGAGGAGTAGGTAAAGGTGGCTACCTGGCTGGCAGGTGCCATTCGATAACCCTGTGTTAGGCAGAGTTGGCCACAGGTGCCGAGTATGCCGAGGAGTAATAGCCATGGCCAGTGTGTGGTGCTGGGCCAGTGTGTGTCGCCAATGAATAACGATAGGCTTGAGAGGAGGGTGGCAAACAAGGCGAAGTAAAAGACGATACGGGTAGCCGGCTCAGTGTCAGACATCTTACGAATAGAGACCTTAGCGAGTCCGGCAAAGGCTCCGCCAGCTAAGCCGATAATGCCAGCCATTTGAATGCCTGCCTGCGGATCCAAAAAGACAGTGACACCAAAGAAGCCTAAGGCGATCGCAAAAATTGTCTTGGCGTTGATCTGTTCTTTAATCCAGAGCACGGCGATGATCGGGATGAACAACGGTACGGTCATCTTTAACAACATGGCGTTGGCCAGCTGAATGTTAGCTAAGGCATAGAAGAAGCAGAACATGGCCAATAACCCACTGCTAGCACGCAGTAGGTGTAACTTGATTCGGTCGGTCTTGAGCCCGTTGAGGCCGTTACGGTAAAGGATTGGGATCAGCACCAGTGCGCCGAAGATGTTGCGGAAGAACACCAGTTGTTGGCTGCTGAAGGTCTCGCTGAGTATCTTGATCAGCATGCCCATGCCGACGAAGAGTAGCTCGCCTGCCATCACAAAGAGGCTGCCTAATAGTAGTGTTTTATTTAATGGCATAAAGCAAAAACCCCGCCGAAGCGGGGTTCTTAAGAGTCTTACTTGAGGCTTTGATTCTAAGCTGCAAGTTGACGCAGTACATAGTGCAAGATACCGCCGTTCTGGTAGTACTCGATCTCTTGTGGCGTATCGATACGAACCTTAGCGGTGAAGGTGATGCTGCTGCCGTCTTCTTTGGTAGCAACCACTTCAACAGATTTCGCAGTACCGTTAGTTAGACCAACGATATCGATGCTTTCACGACCACTTAAGCCGATGCTTTCTGCGTTCTGACCTTCTTCATACTGTAGTGGCAAGATACCCATGCCAACTAAGTTTGAACGGTGAATACGCTCGTAGCTTTCTGCAATAACTGCACTCACACCTAGTAGACGTGGACCTTTTGCTGCCCAGTCACGTGATGAGCCACTGCCGTACTCTTTGCCTGCCAAAATGATGGTAGGGACACTATCAGCTTGATACTGCATCGCTGCTTCAAAGATGGTTGTTTCAGTGTCTGCAGGTTGCATGCGAGTGAAGCCACCCTCAGTGCCTGGAGCCATCTTGTTACGCAAACGGATGTTGGCAAAGGTGCCACGCATCATGATCTCGTGGTTACCACGACGTGAGCCATAAGAGTTGAAGTCACCTGGGCTAACCCCTTTCTCTTGCAGGTATTTGCCTGCAGGGCTGTCGGCCTTAATAGAGCCAGCAGGAGAGATGTGGTCAGTAGTTACTGAGTCACCTAGGTAAGCTAGAACACGTGCACCTGTAATATCAGCCACTGGGCTGATATCGGCTGTCATGTTCTCGAAGTATGGCGGGTTAGCGACATAGGTTGAGTCATCCCAGCTGTAAAGCTGGCTTTCTTCAACGTCTAACTTGGCCCAGTTTGCATCACCTGCAAATAGGTCTTTGTAAGACTTAGTGAATTGCTCAACAGTTAAGAAATCACGCACGGTATCGGCGACTTCTTTCTGTGTTGGCCAGATATCTTTCAGGAAGACTTCTTTGCCATCAGCCGTTGTTGTTAGCGGCTCGTTGTAAACGTCGATATCCATACGGCCGGCAATAGCGTAAGCCACGACCAATGGTGGTGAAGCAAGGTAGTTCATCTTCACTTCGGCGTGTACGCGACCTTCAAAGTTACGGTTGCCTGATAGGACAGAAGTCACTGTTAGATCGTTATCGATGATCGCCTTAGAGACTGGCTCAGGTAATGGACCTGAGTTACCAATACAAGTGGTACAGCCATAACCAACTACGTGGAAACCTAAGCTCTTTAGTGGGTCGAGTAAGCCTGCATTTTCTAGGTATTCAGTAACTACCAGTGATCCCGGTGCTAGTGAAGTCTTAACCCAAGGTTTAACTTTAACGCCTAGAGCTGCTGCCTTCTTCGCAACCAAGCCTGCACCTAACATAACGTTAGGGTTAGAGGTGTTGGTGCAAGAGGTAATCGCTGCAATAACCACTGCGCCATCATTTAGCGCAAACTCGCTACCGTTGTATTCAACTTGAGCAGTGCCAGCAGATTTTGTGCCACGTTCTTTTTGTAGTGCAGCATGAGCATCTACATACATAGACTTAGAGTCACTTAGTGGTACACGATCCTGTGGACGTTTTGGTCCCGCGAGGCTAGGCACTACAGTGCTCATGTCTAGGCTTAGGTTTTCGCTGTATTCTGCAGTTGTTGAGTTTTCGTCATTCCACATGCCCTGTGCTTTCGCATAGGCTTCAACTAGTGCGACTTGGTCTGCGTCACGGCCAGAAAGTGCGAGGAAGTCGATAGTTTCTTGGTCAACTGGGAAGATGCCACAGGTAGCGCCGTACTCAGGTGCCATGTTCGCGATAGTTGCGCGGTCACCTAATGGTAAGTTAGCAAGACCTTCACCGTGGAATTCAACAAACTTTCCAACTACACCGTGCTGACGCAGGGTATCAACGATGGTTAGCACTAAGTCAGTTGCTGTTGCGCCTTCTGGCACCTTGCCAGTCAGTTCAAAGCCAACGACTTTTGGAATTAACATAGAGATAGGTTGACCAAGCATAGAAGCTTCAGCTTCGATGCCACCAACACCCCAACCAAGGACGCCAACGCCGTTGATCATGGTGGTGTGTGAGTCGGTACCAACTAATGTATCTGGGTAAGCTTGAGTGGTGCCGTTGTTGTCTTGTGTGAAGACAACGCGTGCTAGGTACTCTAAGTTAACCTGATGCACGATACCGGTGTCTGGTGGTACAACCTTGAAGTTAGAAAATGCCTTTTGGCCCCATTTCAAGAAGTTGTAACGCTCACGGTTGCGTGAGAACTCTAAGCTAGCGTTGAGGTCCATCGCTTGGTCTGAACCAAACTCATCTACCTGTACTGAGTGGTCAATAACTAACTCAGCTGGCTGTAGTGGATTAATCTTGTTTGGGTCGCCGCCAAGCTGTTTCATTGCATCACGCATGGCTGCTAGATCTACTACAGCGGGTACGCCGGTGAAATCTTGCATTAATACGCGAGCAGGGCGATAGGCGATCTCTTTTGATGGATCAGCACTAGGGTCCCATTGGAGGATGGCTTCAATGTCATTCTTATCTACAGTCTTTCCATCTTCATGGCGAAGAAGGTTCTCGAGAAGAATCTTCATGGAGAATGGGAGGCGTTCTGCGCCTGCAACCTTGGTCAGTTGGAATATCTCGTATTCCTTGCCGTCTACGTTCAGAGACGCACGTGCATCGAAGCTATTACTCATAATTTTCCTCAGAAAAGATAAATTTGGAATCTTGAAGGCGCGCGATTATCGCTCATTTTGTCGACAGTTTGTAGCGTGTTAGGTCAATAAATGATCGATATGGCGTAAATATTTGGATTTTCCGACTAGGAAGTTGAACTGAGTGCCGCCAGCTTGGCGCCATAAGACGATACTACGTACTGCCGCCAGTAATAATGCGCGGATGGCATTACTGTGCTGAGCTTCGGTCAAAAGATTGGCTTGCCCATGAATTATCAGTTGTGGGCGAAATGGACTGATGGTGTTTTGGTAGAGTCTGGCCAGTCGTTGTAAGACATAGTCACGTTGACTCTGTAGGTCGTGTATCTCGCCCTGTAAAATATTTAAGATGGTGCTGACCTGAGAGACAAGATTGGTGTCGGCTAGGAACTTTTTAGTTAGTACGTTTAGAGTTGCAAAGTAACGTAAACGCTCCATCGCGGTCTTATNGGTATCTTGGCNTAAGGTGCTTGNAAGTACATTNAGCCCTTCCTGTATTCTGTCTACGCCACCATAGACCGCTACATAGCTTTCCGGGTCTTCAATGAATAGGCTGGTTAGGCAGGGATCTACGGTGGCGGCATCATAACTACCATGCCATGCGATTTGCTGCACTTGTGCTAGGCATTGTTGCATGCCTGCAAGGGCGATGGTACGGGCTTCATAATCCTGGGTCATGCTTGAATCCTAGTAAAATATGGTGGCGATGATGGCTGTGCTCGTTTATAGGTTACTTCCGTAACTGAATGACGGCTCCACCCAAGCAGCGGTCTTGCTCATAGAGTACGGCGAACTGTCCTGGTGTGACAGCCCGTTGGGCTTGGTCAAAGGCCAATTCCCAATGACCACTTTCATTACGTAGCAGCTGACAGGTTTGATGTGACTGACGGTAGCGAATCTTAGCGCTACAGTGACAATTGTCACGATGGTCTTCTGGGTCAATCCAATGCATATCTTCTAACTGCAGACGCTGATTAAACAGTGCCGGATGATCGCTGCCTTGGGCCACGATAACCCTATTGTTTGTCATGTCCTTATCCACTACATACCAGGGTTCGGCAGAACTGTCGGCACGGCCGCCTATACCTAAGCCTTGACGCTGTCCGATAGTGAAGAAGGTGGCGCCTTGATGATCACCGATGATATTGCCATCCAGATCAACGATATCACCACGCTTATTGGGTAGATATTGCTGCAAGAATTCACTGAACTTACGTTCACCAATAAAACAGATGCCAGTGCTGTCTTTCTTGTCATGGATTGCTAGATCAAGATCAGCAGCGATGTGACGCACCTCAGGTTTTTCTAAGGCGCCTAGTGGCATCAGCGATTTACTCAGTTGAGCTTGGTTCAAGCCATGCAGAAAATAACTTTGATCTTTGCCTTGGTCTAAACCACAGAGCAATTGATAACGCCCGTGTTGTTCTGCAATACGTGCATAGTGTCCTGTCGCAATGCGATCGACACCTAACTGGCTGGCGTATTCTAAAAAGACCTTAAACTTAATCTCGGTATTGCACAGGATGTCCGGATTGGGTGTGCGTCCAGCGCGGTGTTCAGCGAGGAAGTATTCAAACACTGAGTCCCAGTATTCGCTGGAAAAATTAACGGTTTTCAGTGGGATCTCAAGCTTGGCACAGACCTCTTCAGCATCGGCAAGGTCTTCGGTAGCGGAGCAGTGCTCATCATCGTCTTCATCCCAGTTCTTCATAAAGACGGCCTGCACATCATAGCCTTGGCGTTGTAATAGGTGAGCGCAGACAGCGGAGTCGACACCACCTGATAATCCCACCACTATTGATTCTTTAGTCATGATTTACTCTATAGCTACCAGCTTTCTTTGACTTCAGTCAGCAGATCAAGGCTGTAACGAATGCCATTTTCATAATCTTCTATACTTTTTAGTACTAGGGCACTGCGGCGCTGTAATTCATCTAGGGCCTCGATTTCGGCGCGCGTCATCCAGCAAGCTTCAATAATGCCATGGTCTAGCTCTAATTCTGGGTGAAAGGCAGTCGCTTTACCGCAGAACGTGGTGCGCACAAACACGCTGTCCTCTTCTGGGTGTGGCCAGCGGTAGATGCCAACAACGGCCTCAGGCTGGTAATCCCAAGCGGTTTCTTCCAATGTCTCGCGGATAGAGGCCTGAATAAAGGTCTCATTGATCTCCCAATGCCCTGCAGGCTGATTGTAGACCTCTAGGCCATTGGCCATCTCTTTAACCATGAGATAGGAGCCATCTTTTTCAATAACGGCTGCAACTGTGATGTGTGAGCTGTAGGACATGACTGCTTGGTGCCTTTTTAAAGAGGGCGTTATTAATCGCTTTTCTGCCTTAATTTCGCCGATTTGTATAGTTCAATCTTAGATATATGGGTTTTTTACAGGCCTTCTGTTATTTTCATATCTAGCGGTCTATATTTAGTCATAATTCATGGCCGTATAATACTCGAATTAGCGAACATGGCGCACAAATTGAATGTCTACAGATAAAGATCATCAACACGGTGATGATGGGATTGCAGTAGAAGAGGCTCCCCCAAAACTAAAACAACCACCGATGTATAAAGTTTTATTGCTTAATGATGACTACACTCCAATGGAGTTTGTAGTTCACATTTTGGAAAATTTTTTTCGTATGGACCGCGAGCAGGCAACACGTGTCATGCTAAATGTGCATACGCATGGCAAAGGTATTTGCGGAACGTATACGCGCGAAGTGGCTGAGACCAAAGTGGCTCAGGTGAACGAATACTCACGTCAGAATAGTCATCCTCTTTTATGTGATATGGAAGAAGCATAAAGCGATCAATGAGAGCAAATTAATGTTAGCAAAAGAATTAGAAAAAACACTGAATAATGCGTTTAAACGAGCGCGCGAGAAACGTCATGAATTTATGACGGTAGAGCATTTGTTGCTGGCACTGCTGGATAATGATTCAGCTTTAGATGTGTTGCGTGCCTGTGGCGCTAAGATAGATGCATTAAGTCAGCAACTCGATGTCTTTATCGAAGATAACACGCCGTTATTAGATGAAGATGAAGATCGTGATACCTCACCGACACTAGGTTTTCAACGTGTATTGCAGCGTGCAGTATTTCACGTGCAATCTGCTGGAAATAAGGAAGTGACAGGAGCGAATGTCTTGGTTGCCATATTTGGTGAGCAAGAAAGTCAGGCTGTTTTTCTATTGAGTCAGAATGATGTTGTGCGGCTAGACGTGCTGAACTACATCTCACATGGTATTTCGAACATGACTGATGATGCACAAGAAGGTGTATCACAGGACGGTGGTGAGCAACAGCAGGCCGAAGGTGAGGCTGAGTTATCACCACTAGAACAGTTTGCGACTAACCTTAATAAGCGCGCCAAAGAAGGCAAGATAGACCCTTTAATCGGGCGTCAATATGAGCTTGAAAGAGCCATACAAATTCTTTGCCGACGACGTAAGAATAACCCACTGTTAGTGGGTGAGGCCGGTGTCGGTAAGACCGCTATTGCTGAAGGCTTGGCGCGTAAGATTGTCGACAAAGAGATTCCAGAAGTGTTGCAAGACAGCACGATTTACTCACTCGATTTGGGCGCCTTGGTTGCAGGGACTAAATACCGTGGTGATTTTGAGAAGCGTTTAAAAGGTGTTTTAAAGCAGCTTGCAGATGAGCCGAGTGCGGTGCTCTTTATCGATGAAATTCATACGATCATCGGTGCGGGTGCAGCATCGGGTGGTGTTATGGATGCCTCAAACCTGATTAAGCCAGCGTTGTCCTCATCTGAGTTGAAATGCATGGGTTCAACAACCTATCAAGAATATCGCGGTATCTTCGAGAAAGATAAGGCCTTAGCGCGTCGTTTCCAAAAGATTGAAGTGGCTGAGCCTAGTGTGAATGAGACCTTTAGTATCCTGAAAGGTCTGCGTAGCCAGTATGAAGAACATCACCAGGTTAAATATACCGATAAGGCGTTGAAGTCTGCGGCAGAGTTATCGGCACGTTATATCTCTGATCGTTTCTTGCCGGATAAGGCGATTGATGTGATCGATGAAGCAGGTGCCGCCTTGATGCTGAAACCGGCTGCAAGCCGTAAGAAGACAGTGTCAGTAAAAGATATCGAAAGTATCGTGTCGAAGATTGCACGTATTCCGTCGAAGCAGGTTTCGAATAGTGATAATGAAATCCTACGTCAGTTGGATCGTAATCTTAAGCTAGTGGTATACGGTCAGGACGATGCAATCGATACCCTGTCGACTGCAATCAAGATGTCACGTTCTGGATTAGGTGACGCCGATCGACCTATCGGTTCATTCTTATTTACCGGCCCAACCGGTGTTGGTAAGACAGAGGTTACGCGTCAGTTGGCGATGGCTTTAGGTATTGATTTGGTGCGTTTCGATATGTCGGAATACATGGAGCGTCATACTGTATCTCGTCTTATTGGTGCACCTCCAGGCTATGTTGGTTTTGATCAGGGTGGCTTGCTCACCGATGCCATCCTGAAGGCGCCACACTGTGTCTTGCTACTGGATGAGATCGAGAAGGCGCATCCAGATTTATTCAATCTGTTACTACAAGTGATGGATCATGGCACTTTGACTGATTCGAATGGGCGTCAGATTGATTTTCGTAATGTCATTATTGTGATGACTAGTAACGCCGGTGCGCAAGAGATTGCACGTTCAACCGTTGGCTTTACTGAGCAAGATCACAGTAGTGATGGCATGGAAGTGATTAAGCGTTTGTTCACGCCTGAGTTTAGAAACCGTCTGGATGGCATTATCCAATTTAGTGAGCTAGGCAAAGAAGTGATTGCTAATGTCGTGGATAAGTTTATTGCGCAGTTGGAAAGTCAGCTGGCGGATAAGCGAGTCGAGATTACAGTGGACGAAGATGCCCGTGAGTGGATTGGTAAACGTGGTTACGATGCACAGATGGGTGCTAGACCGATGGCCCGCGTGATTCAGGATTACATCAAGCGGCCATTATCCGAAGAAATACTATTTGGCACGCTGAGTAAGGGCGGCCGAGTGAAAGTGATCTTGCGCGAAGATGAATTAGCCTTAGAGGTTGAAGAAACCGCCTAAGTTTTGTTCGGCTTAACGCGCTCGATAGGTGATTCTACCCTTGGTTAGGTCGTAAGGTGTTAATTCAACAGTCACCTTGTCGCCGGTTAAAATGCGGATATAATGCTTACGCATACGTCCAGATATGTGGGCTGTAACCACATGTCCGTTTTCTAACTCCACGCGGAACATGGTGTTAGGGAGGGTTTCGGTTATCGTCCCTTCCATTTCAATATGATCTTCTTTGGCCATATATCTCCTCTACAAAGTTTGTTAAAACGGCGTCATTATCGTTAACTCCCGTGATAACACAAGCGTTTTCTAACGTGCTACATAAAACAACAATCAACGAGAACTGAATATGCAATTTGCTTTTGTCTACCCTGGTCAAGGTTCACAGTCGGTCGGAATGCTATCTGAGCTAGCCGCTAGCTACCCTCAAGTACAGCAAGCATTCGAAGAAGTTTCTGATGTAATTAAGGTAAACCTATGGAAGATGGTCGTTGAAGGCCCAGCTGAGGACTTAAATCAGACTAAAAACACGCAACCGGCATTATTGGCTGCGAGTTATGCCTTGTCACAGGTTTGGCAAAGTAATACCTCAGCGCAACCAGTACTGAGTGCGGGCCACAGTTTTGGTGAGATTTCAGCGATGAGTTGCGGTTCAGCCCTGTCTTTTGCCGATGCGGCCTCTATTGCCAGACGTCGAGGTGAGCTGATGCAGTCAGCCGTGGCCGTGGGTGAGGGGGCAATGGCAGCCATTCTTGGGCTGGAAGATGCCAAGTTGGAGCAGTTATGTAGCGCTACCAGTAAAAAGGGCGCAATTGTTGAAGCAGTTAATTATAATGCGCCAGGACAGGTGGTTGTGGCGGGTCATACGGCAGCCGTAGATGCGCTAATAGGAGTGGCAAAAGAGCAGGGCGCAAAACGCGCCTTAAAACTACCGGTAAGTGTGCCAGCGCATTCCAGCTTAATGCGTCCAGCAGCCGATGCCTTTGTTAGTGTGTTAGATCAGGTACAGTGGTCGTTGCCTACGGTTCCAGTCATTCAGAATGCCAGTCTGACAGCGGCGGCGGATGTTGATGCATTGAAGGCAGCACTGATTGAGCAGTTATACAGCCCGGTACCTTGGGTTAAGACGATAGCCACGATAAAAGAAAGTGGGGCAGAGCTCGTGATTGAGCTAGGTCCAGGCAAGGTGCTGACAGGCCTCGCTAAACGAATTGATAAGACATTACAGTCAGTCTGCGTGTTTGATAATGCTTCGTTAGAACAAGCAATGACTCTTTTAGGGGAATAAAAATGCAAGATAAAGTAGCTCTAGTTAGCGGTGCTAGCCGTGGTATTGGTAAGGCTATTGCCTTAGAACTAGGTGCCTCAGGTGCCAAAGTGATTGGTACGGCAACCAGTGAAGCGGGTGCGCAGGCTATTAGTGACTACCTCAAGGCAGCCGATATTGCGGGCTGTGGCATGGTCTTAGATGTGCGTAGTGAGGAGTCTATTGCTGATTGCATGAAGCAGATCACGACAGATCATGGTGTGGTTGAAATCTTAGTGAATAATGCCGGGGTGACCCGTGACCAATTACTCATGCGGATGAAGATGGAGGACTGGGAAGAGGTCTTTACGACTAATCTGCGCTCTGTGTTCTTGCTCAGCAAGGCCTGTGTGCGAGGCATGATGAAGGCCAAGTTTGGTCGTATTATTAATATTTCATCGGTGGTTGGTGCCACCGGTAACGCGGGCCAAGCGAATTACGCTGCAACCAAAGCGGGCATGATTGGCTTTACCAAATCATTGGCACGTGAAGTGGCGAGCAAAAACGTTACGGTGAATGCGGTCGCTCCAGGCTTTATTGCGACGGATATGACGGCTGAATTGAACGATGATCAGCGCGCTAATATCACTGGCGGCATCCCGATGGCACGCATGGGAGAGCCTGCTGATATCGCTAAGGCGGTTCGTTACTTGGCTTCTGATGATGCCGATTATGTAACCGGACACACCTTGCATGTAAACGGCGGCATGCATATGGAATAAAGTGTCTTCCTATTTTTAGCTTTAATAAGTATCTTTAAGCAACTGATTATAAACATTATTATTATAAATAAATTCTGTTATTGCTAGGGGCTTAAATAGGGTTCTGAGACCGCACTATTAAATTGTAGATTGCGGTTTCACTTTTCTCTACAATGTCGACCCTTCTGCATGTGGCAAAATTAAATTCGAGGAAAATTAAGATGAGCGATATCGAAGCACGCGTTAAACAAATCGTGGTTGAGCAGTTGGGTGTTAGCGAAGAAGAAGTAACTTCAACAGCATCATTTGTTGATGACCTAGGTGCAGACTCACTAGACACTGTTGAGCTGGTCATGGCGTTGGAAGAGGAATTTGATTGTGAGATTCCTGATGAAGATGCAGAAAAGATTACAACCGTTAAGCAAGCACTAGATTACGTCAACGCAAATAAGTAGACGATATCTAGAGTTATATTCATTCGGTAAGTGGTTTCTATAATCGAATCCACTTAAACTAAAGATTAAATTATCTTGGTATCTACGTTCAGTGAAAGATAGAAGAGTAGTTGTAACCGGACTTGGGATTGTTTCTCCTGTGGGCTCAACTGTTGAGACTGCATGGCAAAACATCTGTGCCGGAAAAAGTGGTATAGCAAAGATTGAAGCATTTGATGCTTCAGAATTTTCTGTGCAAATTTCAGGCCCAGTGCAGGGTTTTAATGTAGATGATTACATTTCGAAGAAAGAACAACGGAAGATGGACCCGTTTATTCATTACGGCATTGGTGCGGGTGTGCAAGCAATCAAAGATTCAGGATTGGTTGTCACCGAAGAAAATGCAGAACACATAGGTGTAGCAATTGGATCTGGTATTGGTGGTCTGCCAGGCATCGAGAAGAGCTACGGCACTTTCTTGAAGTCAGGCCCACGTAAGATCTCTCCATTCTTTGTGCCTTCTAATATCGTCAACATGGTCTCTGGTAATTTATCGATCATGTACGGCTTTAAAGGGCCTAATATCTCTATCGTTTCAGCCTGTACTACAGGTACCCATAACATCGGTGATGCGGCTAGAATGATTGCCTACGGTGACGTTGATGCAATGGTTGCAGGTGGTGCGGAAATGGCGACCTGTCCTCTTGGTATTGGTGGCTTTGCCTCGGCGCGTGCGCTCTGTTCTTCACATAACGATGATCCAACTACCGCGAGTCGTCCTTGGGATCTAAACCGTGATGGTTTTGTTCTAGGTGATGGTGCTGGTTGTTTAGTATTGGAAGAATACGAGCATGCCAAGAAGCGTGGCGCTAAGATTTACTGTGAAATTGTAGGTTATGGCATGAGCAGTGACGCACACCATATGACACAACCCGCAGCGGGTGGTCTAGGTGCAGCACGTTGCATGGCTAATGCATTTAAAGATGCGGGTATTAATCCGGATCAAATTGATTACATCAATGCCCATGGCACATCTACTCCAGCGGGTGATGCTGCTGAGACAGACGGTGTGAAGGCTGCTTTAGGCGATCATGCCTACAAAGTAGCAGTGAGCTCGACAAAATCAATGACAGGCCACTTACTGGGTGCTGCTGGTGGTATTGAGGCGCTATTTACTGTGCTTGCTATCCGCGATCAAGTTTTACCACCAACAATCAATTACGACACGCCAGATCCTGCTTGTGATCTAGATTATGTGCCTAATGTTGCTCGTGATGCGAAGATCGATTACGCCATTTCCAATTCCTTTGGATTTGGTGGAACTAACGGAACGGTTGCGTTTAAGCGTATCTAAAGTTAGTACCATCTGCGCGTGGGAATTTATTTCCCACGCGCGATTTCTCCTGCTGCTGTGATAACCTAGCGTCTATGCTAGTTAACGGTATTCCACAAACAAATATTACCCTCAGCGATCGCGGTCTGCTGTATGGCGATGGTGTATTCGAAACCTTCCTCTGTGAGCGTGGCCAGCCTCTTTTATTCGAGCTGCATATGCAGCGGTTACAACGAGGTTGCCAGCGACTTTCTTTGAGCCTGCAAGATGCCAGCGTGATACGTCAGGAGATCGAACAGGTAGCGGCAAACAAAGACTGTGTCATACGTGTCAGCGTGACACGTGGTGAGCGTGTACGTGGCTACCGCTATGAGCGTACCGACACTAGTTTTAATCGTATTGTGATGGTGGATGATCACCGCCCCAGCCCCGAGACGAATTATCAGCAGGGCATTGCACTTCATCTATGTCAGCATCGATTGCCACGACAGGCTGCTTTAGCGGGTATTAAGCACCTAAACCGACTGGATCAAGTATTAGCACGTAGTGAATGGGATCGTGAATATGCCGAGGGCCTACTGCTGAATGATCTTGGTGAGGTGATTGAAGGCTGCATGAGTAATCTATTTGTCTTACGCGATAATGTCTGGATGACGCCTGATCTGAGTAACAGTGGTGTCGATGGTGTCATGCGTCAGCATCTACTGGAGATAGCTAGCGACTGTGGTCAAAAGTGTCAGGTAGCCAATCTGCAGTTAGCTGATTTACTGCAAGCAGAGGCTATGTTCCTCTGTAATAGTGTTATTGGTATTTGGCCTGTGCGTAGTTTCCAGCAGCAGCAATATGACAGTGTCATAAAAGCGCAGCCATTTATGCAGCATCTACATGAGAAGCTTTCTGTCCTTTATCCTGTAGGCTCATGAAGCAAAAGTTTTTCTCGGCCTTCATTTTTTCTCTGTTTGCGCTACTGCTAAGCGTTATTGCTTTGTATGGTAGTTATCGCTATCTGGTTTTTACAGCTCTAGATGAAGAGGCATTGGGTCTTAAGTTTAGTATCGCAAAAGGTGACAACCTAAAACAGATCACGCATCAGCTGTCAGAAAAAAAACTGATTAGAAGTGCACTTGGGTTTGAGATTTATGCGCGCCTGCGTGGTCTTGAGAATCAACTGCAATCTGGTGAATACAGTCTAACGGCTGCGATGAGCAGTGATCAGATCTTGATGCGCTTAGTCAGTGGTGAAGTGATTCGTTATAAAATTACTGTGGCAGAAGGTAAGCGCTTTGCTGATTTCTGGCAGCAGCTTCGGCAACACCCGAAGATTATTTCTGCCTTAGCAAATCCAGCAGCATTAGCGCAGGAGCTTGGTTTGAGTGAGGTGAGTCAATTAGAGGGCCAGTTTCTACCAGAAACCTTCAGTTTTATCGCCGGTACTCAAGATCGTCAAATCTTCACTCAGAGTTACCAACTGATGCAGCGCTATGTTAATCAACAATGGCAGCAATTTGGCCAGCAATCGTTGCTGGACTCGCCGCAAGAGGTGCTGATCCTGGCTTCTATAATCGAGAAGGAGACTGGTTTGCGTGCAGAGCAGCCGCGAATCGCAGGTGTGTTTTTAAACCGCTTACAACGTGGTATGCGGCTACAGACAGACCCTACAGTTATCTATGGCCTAGGTGATGAATACCAAGGTGATATTAAATATGAACATCTGCGTCGTGATACGCCATATAACACCTACACTCGATTTGGCCTGCCACCGACACCGATTGCGTTGCCAGGGCGTCATGCGATTGATGCAGTCTTGCAACCACAGCAGCATCAAGAGCTATACTTCGTTTCTAGAGGGGATGGCAGTCATGTCTTCTCAAAAAGCTATGAACAGCATCAACAGGCTGTTAACGAATATCAACTAAAGAGAAAGTAATGTCGGCTTGTTTCATCACATTTGAAGGTATCGAAGGCGCGGGTAAAACAACCCATATGCAGTTCGCCTGTACCTATCTGGAAAAACAGGGTGTGTCAGTGGTGCAGACCCGAGAGCCGGGCGGTACCGCACTGGGCGAGCGTATTCGAGCCTTGCTATTGGACGATGAGCTCCCTGCTATGGCCGCCAAAACTGAATTAATGTTGATGTTTGCAGCACGCGTGGAGCACATAGATAAAGTGATTCAACCTGCACTAACACAGGGGCAGTGGGTCTTGAGTGATCGGTTTTATGATGCCAGCTATGCCTATCAAGGTTATGGCCGTGGTATGGATCTAGCGCTTATCGATCAATTGAAGTCGTTCTCTGTAGGTGAGCTTAAGCCAGATTTAAGTCTGCTTTTCGATCTTGATCTTGAGACTAGTGCAGCGCGTGTCACGGGACGTGGTAAGGCCGATCGTTTTGAACAAGAGCAGGCTGATTTCTTTTCTAAGGTGCGTGCTGGTTACTTGGCTTTAGCAAAACAAGAACCTGCGCGTATACAGATCCTCGATGCATGCCAAACAATAGATAAAGTGCAGCAGGGCATAGAGGTGCATCTCGCTGCCTTATTGGAAGCGCAAAGCTGATGCAAACCTCGTTATATCCATGGCAAGAGGCACAATGGCAGCAATTGCTGCAGCGTATGCAGGCCGATACGCTGGCACATGCCATTTTACTCACCGGTGTGCGTGGTATTGGAAAACTACATTTTGCGCAGGCCTTGGTCGCGTCTAATTTTTGTTTGCAACTCGATCCAGCAGGCTTCGCCTGTAAGCAATGTAAAAACTGTTATCTATTTGCAGCCGACACCTATCCTGATTTTATCTTCTTACAGCCGAGTGAAGAAAGTAATACGATTGCCGTTGATGAGATCCGTGGGTTAATTGGGAAGCTGGCGCTGACGCGACACTTTGATCGTAAAAAGATTGCATTGATTCAACATGCCGATCGGATGAATGCAAATGCCGCTAATGCCTTATTGAAAACCTTGGAAGAGCCACCGGCCGAGACGATTCTCATCTTGCTGACAGATAAACCACAGGCATTACCAGCCACTATCCGTAGTCGATGTCAGCAGACTAGTCTGAATCTACCTGATGAGACCGAGGCGTTAGCTTGGCTACAGAGTCAAAATGGCACTACGCGTTGGGAATCGTTGCTTAAGCTAGCACAGGGTGCGCCGCTGGCGGCCTTGGATTTACTGCAAAGTGACTTGGTCGAGCAGAGACATTTAGTCGTAGCTAGTAGCCTGAAGTTGTTTGAAGGGCAGGCTACTGTTGCCTTGCTTTCGTCTGAATTGGAGTCTATTCCAGTACCGCAGATATTGGCTTGGTTGCAATGTGTGGTGGCCGACCTGATGCGAATCAAGGCAATGGATAATCCACCCAGCTTAGAAAACCCTGATTTTTATCGTCACCTATTGGCGCTTGCCCCACGAATGACAGTCTCATCACTACAGCAGTTATGGGAGTTTCTATTGCAGCGAAGTCGTATCTTTGATGCGAGTTTAAATCGTCGCTTATTCATCGAAGATGTATTAATACAATGTCGCACATGCAATAAGTCGGCTCGTTGATTGAATGCATAAGAACTATATGTGCCCAAGTTGGTCTATGTGATGATTTGCATGAGACAGCACTCGCAGTCTCAGAATGCGTTACCCATAATTAGGATGTCATGCGTTTATCTCAAGTTAACAGCTATTTGCAGGGTTATGTTGAAACCCGCTTAGCGAAAATAGCCGTTATAGGTCTACTGGCCGTACCGATGCTGCATCTATGTTGGCAATTCCTACAAGATGAGTTGGGTGCTAATCCGATTGAGGAGATCACACACCAGTCTGGTAACTGGGCACTGATCTTATTACTTGCAACCTTAAGCGTAAGCCCTTTACGTCGTTTATTTGGACTACATCTGCTGCAAAGCTATCGGCGTGTCTTGGGCCTGTCTACATTTGCCTATGGCTGTTTTCACCTCAGTATTTATTTGTTTCTAGATCAATTCTTTGACTGGTCTGCGATTGCTGAAGATATATTAGAGCGGCCTTACATCACTCTAGGTATGACGGCGCTTATGTTAATGCTCCCACTGGCCTTGACTTCCACTAATGCAATGCAGCGTCGGTTGCAGCATCGTTGGAATCAGTTGCATCACCTGACCTATGTGATTGCGATACTCGCTGTGATCCACTTCTGGTGGCTAGTGAAGGCCGACATTCGGGAGCCGCTATTATTTGCCACGATACTACTAGGCCTATTAGGCTACCGCTATTTTGTCAGGTTACGGGCAAAATAGCGTAGAATGTAACGCATAACACTTCATGGTTTAGCCTTACTATGACTCTGATTGTGTGACCCTATTTATTGTCTTAGAGCGAATTTATTATGTCTGCGAGTAATACCCCGGATACTTCGGAAGCGATTCATCAAGATTTAGCAAAACGTGACCTGGCCCATGTCTGGCACCCCTGCACGCAGATGAAAGATCATGAAGACTTTCCAATTATCCCGATTAAAAGTGGTCAAGGTGTATGGTTGCATGACTTTGAAGGGAACCGATATCTAGACGGTATTAGTTCTTGGTGGGTCAATCTTTTTGGTCATGCCAATCCTGCTATTAGTGAGGCGATCAAGCAGCAAGCCGATACCTTAGAGCATGTCTTACTGGCTGGTTTCTCGCATGAACCAGTCATTCGATTATCAGAACGATTGGCTCAGTTAACACCAGCAGGGCTAGAGAAATGTTTTTATGCCGATAACGGTTCTTCTGCGGTAGAGGTTGCGCTGAAGATGAGTTTTCATTATTTCCATAATATCGGTGAAAAGAAAAAGACAAAATTTGTAGCCTTAAAAAATTCCTATCATGGTGAAACTTTAGGTGCGCTCTCGGTTGGTGACGTTGAGCTGTATAAAGAGATATATCAACCCCTACTATTGGATGTGATTACAGTGGAAGGGGCCGATAGCTATGATCAATTAGCAGATGAGTCTTCGGCTGATTTTGCCGCGCGGAAGTTTGTCGCGATGGAACAGTTGTTATCACAGCAACACGATGAGATCTGTGCAGTCATCGTTGAACCACTTGTGCAATGTGCCGGTAATATGCGCATGTACTCAGCAGAATATCTAACACTGCTGCGCGAGGCCTGTGATCGCTATGGTGTACATTTAATAGCGGATGAGGTTGCCGTTGGCTTTGGTCGTACAGGCAGCTTGTTTGCTTGTGAGCAGGCTGAAATTAGTCCCGATTTCATGTGCCTTTCTAAAGGTTTAACTGGAGGCTATTTGCCGTTGTCAGTAGTTGTGACCACTGAAAAGATTTACCAAGCCTTCTATGGTGACTATGCGGGCATGAAGGCCTTTTTACATTCTCATTCATATACTGGGAATGCCTTAGCCTGTGCGGCCGCCTTGGCAACATTAGATCAGTTTGAGCAGCGTAATACGATACAAGCGAATCAAAAGTTAATCGCTAAAATTAAAGCCTGTGGCGAACGTTTTCGAGATCATCCTAATGTCGGCCATATTCGTCAGACAGGGATGATTTTTGCGATTGAATTAGTTGCAGATAAAACAACGCGTGAACCATTTCCTTGGCAGCAACGTCGTGGCCTGCGTGCCCATCGTTATGCCTTAGAGCAGGAGTTGTTACTGCGTCCATTAGGCAATGTCATATACTTTATGCCACCTTATGTGATTACTGAGGCTGAGATAGAATGGGTGTTTGATATTATGGCTAAGGCGGTCGAGGTTGCAGTACATGATTGAGAGTACTTTGTTGCCATTAAGAGTGGGGATCTAAGATGAGATGGATCATAACTTGTTTGCTATTTACAGCTGCTGCTGAACTGTCTGCAGACACCTATAATTTTCGTGTGGGTGATGAAGTCATAGGTAATGTTGGTGTCTATGTGCTGAAAGAAAACGATAATTTCTTGGCTTTAGCGCAGGAGCTGCGAGTTGGTTTTAACGAGTTAGTGGAAGCCAACCGAAGTGTCGACCCATGGATACCAGAGGCTGGAGAACGCATTATCATTCCAACACGCTATGTGTTGCCAAATGTAAAACAAAATGGCGTGGTGGTTAATCTGGCTGAGCTTAGATTATATTACTTCCATCCAGCTGAGCCTGGTAGTGACATGCGCGCTGTCAGTACCTATCCAATTAGCGTGGGTAAAAGTGATCAATGGGGGACACCACTAGCAGAAACCAAGATTATTGGTAAAAGGGCGAAGCCTAATTGGTATCCACCAAAGTCTATACGGGCTGAGCACGAGGCTAAGAATGATCCATTGCCAGCGGTGGTGCCAGCGGGACCTGATAACCCTTTAGGGGATTATGCCTTACGTCTACAGTTGGCTGGCTACTTGATTCACGGCACCAATGTACCTGAAGGTATTGGCATGCGTGTAACCCATGGTTGTATTCGCATGCACCCTAAGGGCATAGAGCAGCTCTTTTCTGAAGTGAAGGTGAATACGCCAGTGCAGATCATCAATCAACCTTATAAGGTTGGTTGGTTGAAGAATAAGCTGTATATAGAAAGCCATGCTGAAATTGAAGAATATCAAAAAGCAGCGTCGAAAAATCTAACTCAATTCGTAAAGGCTGTTGTTAAGCAAACTTCTGATCAACAGGCTTATCAAGTAGATATGGACTGGGAAGAGGGGTATGCACAGGCGCGGAATAAGCGTGGCATTCCATTTTCTATTGCTACGCGTCAGCTGACGGCTGCGGTAGAGACTGAATAGCTTATTAATTACGCAAATAATAGACGAAAAAAAAGGCCTCTAAAAAGAGGCCTTTTTTATACTCAATAAAAGCTAAAAATTACTTAGATTTCATTGTGTCGTGGAACATAACGTTAGAACGACGAGTATTTGCATCAGCAGTATCTTGTGCCATAGTCGCTAATTCTACTGCTAAGTCAGCAGTTTCTTGAGCGCCTAATGCCATTTCTTTAGCAACAGATGCGTTATAACCGGCAGTGTTAGCTGTGCGTAGTGCTTCATTCGCAATTTCACGAACTTCATCTAGTGGATTTGCACCGGTACCAGTTGTAGAACTGACAGTACAACCAGTAGCAATAACGACAGTTCCAGCTAGCGCTACGGCTTGAAGAGATTTCAATAGCTTTGCTTGCATTTCTTGACTCCAAGGTTTGTGTATCGTGGATGATACCACTTTATAATTTATTATTAGTTATGAAAAATCTAGCTACTAAAGAGGTCAATTAAGACCTGTTAAAAACACTGTTTAATATTATGCTTTCCTTTAGTAGATAGCCCTATTCTAAGTAAATTTCTAGAAGATACCAATAGTTTTAAGTATAAATTTATAACCTTCTTAATCTCTATGTGATTTGTGGTGTTTGCTGATCAGTTTGAACCGCTATTTATCCGCTGAATTGTCTGAAACACGGTCTGTCAGAGGCCAACAGTCGGAATAAAATAGCGTATTATGGAGATATAAGGTAGTTGCCAGGGAGAGGTTGTGGGAGAATTTGTTAGTGTCGCTAAAGCGGCACATATTGTAGGTATTTCCATCGATCAAATGCATCAGCAGATCAATGATGGCACGCTAAGCACTGCGCGAGGCATGATTCACCTTGATGATCTGTGTCAGTGTTATCCAAACACCAAGATTGATGGTGTTGATATGGTGGCTTGGGTGAATAAGATCAAAGAGGGCTCACTAAGCCAAGGCTCAGATAAATCACCTAATGACATGAGTCGCTCTGAACTTGTGACGCAGTTGCAAAAAGTGCGATTAGAGATGTCTTATCAACGCAACCGTGTAAAAAAACATGAGGAAGTGTTGGCGAGTTTGCGCCAGAGCCTACTGCATATGAAAGATCAATCGAGTGAGCCGAATCAGTTGCAAAGTCTGATTTCGTGGATTGATCGTCAGTTATAGTCGCACAGCGATTAACCTGGTGGCCATTTGAACTCTCGGCCAGCAAGGATATGTAAGTGCAAATGGAATACGGTTTGACCAGCTTCTGCACCATTATTCACAACTAATCGAAAACAATCGGCATAACCTTCTTGTGCTGCGATTTTGGGTGCGACCTGTAACAAATGTCCTAGGGTCGACTGATCACTGCTATCGGCTTGAGATAGCATGACAATTGGTTTTTTAGGGATAAGTAAAACGTGTAGTGGTGCCTGTGCCGAGATATCTCGAAAGGCTAAACAGAGCTCGTCCTCGTAGACGATATCAGCAGGGATTTCACGCTGTATGATTTTATTGAAAATGGTTTCTTCAGTCATAGTCTTCGCCTAAAAAATCGGTTAACGATGTGCTGAGGGTAAACTAAGACGTAATTTTGTGAAAGCGTCTAAGGACGTTTGAATGCAGCTACCTTAGCTTTTTTTCTGAGCCAGTTTAAGCCATTGAAAATAGCCTTCTGTTGCAGCAGCGATCGCTCAATCTTCTTCTTTTGTGGGTAATCTAGTAACAGTAGGGATAAGACTAATGTCAACAAGCCTTGTCCTGGTAGCAGCAGCATGAGTAGTCCAGCAAATAATAGGATTAATCCTAGCAGGTTGCGCAGTATGCGAAGTAAGACCTGTTGGCTGGTGATGGGATGCTGTGATCTTGATTGCTGGCAGAAGTGATCGACCGGTAATCGGGCGACGAGATAGGGGAGTAGGGATAGACTGATTGCTAACATAATCAGCGAGCTGATTGCGATCAGTTGTAGCCATCCGGCATACTCAGTGCAGAGATCAATGATAGTTTCGATCATAGTGTTGGCTATACTACAATTATTGATGTTTCGAGAAAAGATACGGGCATAGATTGTATCGTCCCATTACCTAAAGATGACTCATGAATGATAATTTACGCCTGCACTACTTGATACGCGCAACACTAACTGACGCTGCATCTTTGGCTGAAAAAATACTTATTGAGCAGAGTGTCGAGACACCGTTAGATGTATTAAGTGACGATATCAAAGAAAATATCCTGGGCAAGATTGAGCAGCTAGAAGAGCTTAGTGAGCCGGCAGGTTACTGTCGTGTAGTGTTTAGTTTCGCGGCAGCTAGCGTAGGTCAGAACTTTAATCAATTGCTCAATTTATGCTTTGGGAATGTCTCCTTATACCCCGGTGTGCGTCTGGTTGATATTGAATTACCGCAGAGCGTGTTGAGTAATTTTCAAGGCCCGCGGTTTGGTATTGAGGGGGTTCGTAAGGCGCTTGGTGTTTATCAACGGCCTTTATTGGCAACGGCACTCAAACCAAAAGGGGAGAGTGATGCCTATTTTGCCCAGCTAGCTTATGCCTTTGCTAGTGGTGGCGGTGACATCATCAAAGATGATCAAAACCTAATCGCTGATTTTTCTGCATTCCAGTCACGGACTAATAGTTGCCAACAAGCATTACAGCGAGCCGCTGATGAGAGTGCTAGTCATTGTTTATATTTCCCCTATATAGCGTCGGCCTATGAGGAACTAGAACGTCATTTTGCCTGGGTTAAAGGATTAGGCCTAAAGGGTGTTTTGTTATCACCTCTGATTATGGGGTTGGATCATGCGCGTGGTTTAGCACAGCAATACGACCTGATGTATATGGCGCATCCGGCCTTTTCTGGCAGCTTTAGTATTCAGGCCTCACATGGTATGTCGGCTGATCTGCTTTATGGATACCTCTATCGTTTAGCTGGAGTTGATATTTCAGTCTTTCCTAATGCAGGTGGTCGTTTTTCCTTTAGTAAGATAGAGACACAGGCGATTACACGACGGTTGCGAGAGCCAATGCCGGGTGTCACCACAGCCTTACCCTGTCCTGCAGGTGGTATGGCCTACGATGATCTATCGGCGATGGGTGAGACCTATGGCGTTGACTCGGTCTTTTTACTAGGTGGCTCTTTGCTGCAATACAATGCAGATAGCAAGCTAGCAACAGCGGCATTTAAGGCTAAAATTTTAGAGCAATTTGATGAGCGTCTAGTCTCACAAGGAGAGGCTACGGCAGCTTCTTCCTGTGAGATTGGTGAGCCGCCAAGGCAACAGCTGCAAGAGTATCTGCCATCGATAGATTTTGACTGGAAAGACCGACCTGCCGTTGTCTATAAGAAAGATCAAGCGCTGCCATTTGTTGGTATCAAACGTAGGGAGTTGATTGGTAAGCAGGGGGAAGAGTGTCGTTTTGATTTGCGTTATTTCGAAATTGAACCAGGTGGTTATTCAAGCCTAGAACAACATCAACATAGTCATGTCATCATCGGTACGCGTGGGCAGGGTGACGTGTTACTAGCTAACAAAAACTATCGTTTGTCAGGGGATGATGTGATATATATCCAGCCAAATACAGCACATCAGTTGCGTAATCTAGGGGATCAACCGTTTGGTTTTTACTGCATAGTGGATCGAGACAGAGACCGGCCACAAACGATCTAGCGGTATCTAGTTACGGGCCGCTGGTCTTGGTATGAAACAGCAGCATATTATGAATGGCTTGGAAATTTTTATCGTAAAACGCCTGTGTGCACGCTACGGTCTCTGGTGTTTCCTCACTGATTGATGGCAAGGATTGTTGGCTGTCATTGAGTAAGGATTCATAACCGACATAAGTCTCAGTAAGCGCTGTCTGACTCGATGAAGCATTGTCACAGATCAGATTGGCGCGTTGNTGCCATAGAAAGGCGAGAGTGCGTAGGGCATCACTGTTTTGTTGTGACAGAGTGGCGAGGGCGCCCAATTCGTCTTGTGGTATTTCCTGCTCGCTGGCCGCAGCAGTTTGGTAATAATGCTCAAATCTGAGCAACATTTGTCGCTCGATACGCTCTTCTGAATCACTTTGTCCGCAAGCGAGGATCAGTAAGCAGAGGCTTATTACGACGATAGTTTGGTATAGAGAGTGCAACATGGTCAGAATTATCGTTCGTCTAGGTTATGCGCTGAAAATAGCGCTGACTAAAAAATATAGCGAATAGTGGATTGTGACAAATATAGGTGAATTCGCGTATTAGATGTTAAAAAACCGTTAATTACCCATTTTTTGGCGCGGACACCGTCGTTTAATTGTCGTAAAACTTGTTTACATTTAGAAGCTTTTGCGTACACTGGCTATACCTATGAAAGTATATAGCAGGTTTTTTTTCGCAGTAGTCCGGTAACCCTTCGGTAGTTTCTCGTTTTATCTGTTTAGACTAATTCCTGCCTTCTTGCATAGCTAAGTAAATATTTAATTTAATTTCGGAGTTTAGTTATGTCGACATCTATCGGCCACGTAAAATGGTTTAACGAATCTAAAGGGTTCGGTTTCCTAGAGCAAGAAAACGGAAAGGACGTGTTTGTACACTACAGCGCGATTTCTGGTGCAGGTTTCAAAACCTTGAAAGAAGGCCAGAAAGTCCAGTTCACTGTTGAAGACGGTGATAAAGGACTACAAGCGGTAAATGTCGAGCTTCTCTAGACACTTGTGATGTGTGGGTTGGTCGATATTTGACCGACCCGCATATGTAGTTTCTAGTTGGTTCGATTACTTGTTAGTTGGTTTAACAGGGATCTCCAATTCCAGATCTCTCGGTGTGGGCTATAGTATCTCTGTAGCTTAAGACATTGAGATTCAAGGCGTGAATAGAATAGTTTGTCTCGTTCTAGTCTAGATAGCTTCTCACGTAACATTTGCGTGTCCGACAGCGAATAATAGCCTTCATAATCTTCCCCAAGCAAACCTACATTGCCATCTATTTTAGATGCCAGTACTGGCGTGCCTGCAGCAATAGCTTCACAAATAACATTCGCTCCTCCTTCCATCTTTGAAGATATAATCAGTACACTTGCCTGCTGATAGAGTTCGCTTAAGCGACTTTGACTGACTTCTCCATACCAATGATAACGCTGATTTGTTGCGCTCTCTCTGCGTGCATGTAGCCCCCATAATGCAGTATGAGCAGAGCCATAATGATGAATCTGTATGCGGCTAGTCGCAGGTAGTGACTGTGCTGCCTGTGCAGCTTGAAATGGGTTTTTGACATCGCGTAAATGACCGACTACGAGTGCCAGAAAGCGCTTCTCTGGCTTAATTCTTTTGGACCGTATGGTTGCTGATTGTGGGATAACGCATAAGCGATGTTGTAGCTCGTCAGGGACTACATTAATCACCTGATGATTTAGCCCTAGTAGAATATCGGCTTGGTGCATCGCCTTTAATGTTGTTTCACGGTGGCTATGAATATATTGATAGATGTCGGTGCCAGAAAGTACGACGATTAGCTTTGCTAACGGATTCTTTTGCTTAAATCGAAAAATAGACTCCTGACTACGCCAAGCATGGATTGCGATCATGAGATCTGCTTTTTGCGTTGCGTATTGCTCGACAACGGACACCTGATGGCCTAGCTGAATCAATATCTTAGCCCATCGATTAGCACTAACACGATTACCATTAGTGGAGTTTGGCGGGGCAGGAGTGACTAAAATGATGTTCATGTCGTAAAAATTCTACTTATGTAGTGAGTATGGGTAAAATAGGGACATATTCGTAAGGCATTATTCTCTCACAAGCTTGAAGTGATATATGCGCCGATAGGTAATCAATAGTTTATCGGCTATGACATCAACTTCTATATAGTTTGAGATTATGTCTGTGCAGTTTGTGCGCTGATTTAGATCAACACCGACCTCAGCTTTAGATAACACCTCTAGATAGCCTAGGATAATAACTTGTAATGCAGAAAGTACAGACGCCAATCGTTAAAGACTTGGTTCTAGTTGGCGGTGGTCATGCACATCTTGCGGTTCTTAAGCAGTTTGCGATGCAGCCATTGCCTGGGCTACGCCTAACACTGATTACACGTGACTTGCATACACCTTACTCTGGGATGCTTCCAGGGTATGTTGCAGGTCACTACAGCTATGACGATTGTCATATCGATCTTGCCCGTCTCGCTCGTCTTGCAAAATGTCGTATTTATCATTCGGCAGTAGAAGGCTTACAACTTGCAGAGCAGCGTATTGATGTAGCAGGTAGGCCATCAGTATATTTTGATCTGCTATCAATCAATACTGGATCTACTCCTACCGTTTCTAACATCATCGGTGCTGATCATTATGCCATTACGGCTAAGCCGATTGATCGATTTCTATCGCAGTGGGAGCAACTACAAAGCCGTGTGTTAGCCGCTGAAGGTGAGTTCCCAATCTCAGTTATTGGTGGTGGGGCTGGAGGTGTTGAATTAGCGTTAGCGATGCAATATCGATTAGCTCATCTATTAGGGGAGCAGTCTAATAAGCAAGGTCGGGCAAAGGTTGCTATACGCCTGATTACGAAAAGTGACACGATACTACCGAGTTACTCAACCAGTGTGCGTAAGCGCTTCTACACTATCTTGCGCCAGCGTGGGATTGAAGTCATTGAAGGAGTAGGGGTCAGTAAGATAGAAGCCGATAGTCTATCCCTAGATGATCAACGCGAGTTTTCTTCATTCGCCAATGTCTTAGTAACGAATGCTGCTGCACCTGATTGGCCAAAAAGCAGTGGTCTGGCGGTGGACGAGACCGGTTTTATCCGAGTAAATACACAACTGCAGTCGCTATCCCATGAGAATATTTTTGCCGCAGGTGATATCGCTAGCCTGCCTAAAGAAAGGCAGAAATCAGGTGTTTATGCCGTACGACAAGGGCGTGTGCTAAGCCAAAATCTACGACATTCTGCGTTGCAAAAACCACTCAAAAAATATCATGCACAGAAGACCGTTTTAAGTCTCATTGGTACCGGGGATCAAACTGCCATTGCTTCACGCGGCCTATGGACGACAGAAGGCAGATGGGTTTGGTACTTGAAGCATTGGATCGATCAACGCTTTGTGCAGCAGTACAGTGATCTGCAGGTGATGGAACCGGATGAAGCCCCTAGCTTTAATTCGAAATTGGCAGATGAACAAGCAATACGTGAATTATCCACCTTGGCTATGCGTTGTGGTGGCTGTGGTGCCAAGGTTGGGAGCAGCGTGCTATCACGAGTGATGCAGCGCTTGCCAAAGCAGAGTCGTCCTGATGTGTTGGTTGGGCGTGATGCACCAGATGACTGTGCTGTTATCGCTGTCCCTACAGGTAAATTACTCGTGCAAAGCGTAGATTATTTCCGTGCCTTTATTGATGACCCTTATTTGTTTGGTGCGATCGCAAGTAATCATGCTTTGGGTGATGTTTTTGCCATGGGCGCCGAGGCTCAGTCTGTCTTAGCAATTGCCACCGTCCCTTATGCACGTGAACGTGTTGTTGAGGAAACCCTCTATGACGTGCTGGCCGGCTGCCTACATATGTTGCAGGGTACTGGAGCTATATTGACAGGTGGTCACTCTGCCGAAGGTGCAGAGCTCTCCTTTGGTTTAAGTGTTAATGGCTTGGTTGATATGGACAGCGCATGGAGTAAGGCTGGGCTGCAGGTGGGAGACGCTTTATTGCTGACTAAGCCTATCGGTACTGGCACCTTATTTGCTGCTGATATGCGGGCACAAGCGAAGGGACGTTGGATTGACTCTGCTCTAGACAGTATGATGCTTTCAAGCCAGCAGGCGGCGCAGTGTTTGATGCAATATAAGGTTTCTGCCTGTACCGATCTTACTGGCTTTGGTCTGCTTGGGCATTTGCTGGAAATGACTAAGGCATCACAGGTTGATGCAGAACTGTATATCGATCAAATTCCACTGCTTGATGGTGCGCAAGAGACAGTAAATGCAGGCATTTTGTCATCTTTGCAGCCACAGAATTTACGCCTAAAAAGGGCCTTAAATAATCATGAGAAAGCGGTTCAACACCCTCGCTATCCATTGTTATTTGACCCGCAGACAGCAGGGGGGTTATTGGTTGCAGTACCCTCTGAGCAAGCAGAGGCCTGTCGCAGTGATTTAATCAGTTGTGGCTACGCGGATACAGCCATTATTGGTCAAGTGCTTAGGGCAGATAAAGATACTCAACCTTTACGAATCGTATATTAGAGGACGTTATGTTTAGTTATCAAGGGATTGTGCTTTGGCTTTTTCTTGCTATAAGTTTAGGTCTGGCTCCCTATTTTCCTGAGCCTCATATCTGGCAAAAGCTAACCTTATTAGGCGACGCTAGCGTTTCTTTCAGTCTGGTTGATTGGTTTGACCTCGGCATGCATGGGTTGCCTTGGTTAGGTTTGATGGCCTGTCTTTATGATTGGGTAAAGCATAAGTGCTCATGATGTCTGTGAATTCCGCTCGTTTTGTTTTGCGCAAGATAAAAAGCATCTTGCTGATTACACTTCTATGTTTGCCATTAAGTTTTTTCATGCTGAATCATGCCGCACAGGCAGAAGATTTTCCTAAGCCTGCTTCCTTACAAAAAGACATCGGATTCTGGCTGAAGGTCTATACCGAGGTGACTACACGCCAAGGATATATTCATGATGCTCAGAACTTGGCTGTCATCTATGACCGTATTGATTTAGGTGATGATCGCCGGAAAAACAGGAAAAAAATAAAACAGATAAAAAAAGAATATGCTGAAGCTCTGCATAAGATTGCCAGTGGCAAGCGTATTAATCTGAGTCGTAATGAAGCACGAGTATTACGTTTATGGGGAGCAGAAGTAAGCAACGAACGCTTGCTGCAAGCGGCTGAGGATATTCGTTTTCAGTTGGGTCAGAGTAATCGGTTTAAACAGGGTGTGATTCGTTCTGGGGAATGGCGAGACTATATTGACAGTGTTTTTGCTGATATGAGTCTGCCTAAAGAGCTAGCGGTCTTACCACATGTAGAGTCTTCGTTTAATCCTAATGCTTATTCTAGAGTCGGTGCAGCCGGTCTCTGGCAGTTTATTCGTGCGACCGGTCGACGGTATATGACGATCGACTACATCGTTGATGAACGTATGGATCCCTTTGCCGCAACACGATCAGCTGCTCGCTTACTGCAATATAACCACGAGATTATTCATAGCTGGCCGTTGGCACTGACAGCCTATAATCATGGTCTTGCCAGTATGCGTAGGGCGGTCAATACCATTGGTACGCGTGATATTGAAGTTATCGTACGTAATTACAAAGGTCGTTATTTTGGTTTTGCCTCACGTAACTTTTACGTCGCTTTTTTAGCAGCACTGGAAGTAGATCAAAACCCAGAGAAGTATTTTGGTCCCTTAGTTAAAAATCAGCCATATGACTATTCAACATTTAAGCTCAAACACTACATCTCCGCTAAAGATCTTAGCAAGGCGAGTGGTATCTCGATTAAACAGCTACAACAACATAACCGTTCATTACTAGAGCCTGTATGGAACGGGAGTAAGCATATTCCTAAGGGTTTCTTACTGCGTATTCCTAAGGTTGGGGGAGAGCAGTCATTACAAAGTGTAGTGCTGGCGATGCCAGCGCATCAACGCTATCGTCAGCAGACCCCCGATGTGGAACATAGGGTGGTGCGCGGTGACACCCTGTCTGAGATTGCCAAACGCTATGGCTATAAGGTAAGTGAGTTACGTGCCGTTAATGGTATTGGTAGCAGGAATATTATTCGCATTGGTCAAAAGCTGCGCTTACCTGTTGATTCGGCAGAACGATTAGTCAGCGTACGTTTGGCAAAGCTTGATCAAGCCATTGTATCGGCTACTAAACCCTCTTTAGAGGAGGCTAGTAAGCCCGCAGTGGTAAAAGCTGATGATCTGCCCGTGGAAAATGTGGTTGTTAAGAACAAAGAAGTTATAGAGGTGATGGATTCATCAGAACAGGCTCCGGCTGAGCTGGTATCAGAAGAAACAGATAATACACCTGTTGCTACTGATGGTGCTGAAGTTGAAGAAAGTGCTGAAGTCATCGGGGCAAATTTACTGTCAGACCCTAGTGACTACACAGTAGCTGCTGATTCAACCATTCAGGTGCAGGCCTCAGAGACCTTAGGCCATTATGCTGATTGGTTGGACATACGGGGTAGCCGATTACGTAAGATTAATAAGATGCGTTATGGCAAGCCAGTTATCGTTGGGCGCCACATAAGCTTGGATTTCTCACAGGTTAATGTAGAGCAATTTGAACGTAAACGACTTGCCTTTCAACGACAGTTACAGGGTGAATTTTTTGATCTTTATCGAATTGCCTCTACTTACACACATACCGTTAAGCGCGGTGAGTCTCTATGGGGGTTAACCCTGCGTAAGTTTAAGGTGCCACTCTGGTTGCTGATCCAGCACAATCCAGACCTTGATCTAAATAAGATCCATCCAGGTACACAACTCATCGTGCCTGAATTGGTTCCAGTCGTGGCTGAGTAGGGTGTCTATTGTTTTATCAAGGTTTCTAGGAAATCCAAGCTGTCCTGGCGGCTGCTCTCAAAAGCTGCTTGATTGCGCCCTAGAAAATGACCCTTATAGGACTGCATCGGGATGTTTAAATCAAAGCTATGGTAAGCGTTGGCATAGACCTTGAGTTGTATCCCTTGATGCCCACGCTGGCCGCGTAACTGACGACAGATTGAAGCTGGCGTCCAATCATCTTTCTCACCGATAAGAATCAGTGCTGGACTGAGCATCTGCATATTTTTGTTTAGCATGTGCCCACACCATGGGTAGAGTGCGATTGCACCGCTAAAGACATGCGGACTATTCGCTAGCCGCTGACCCTCACTGCTAGCACTTAAGAGTGCCACGCTAGCGCCATTACTTTGACCCAGTATGAAAATATGCTCGCTGATGTCTGGTCTTGCTGCAAGATAATCATAGGCCTTAAACGCATCTTTATTGCGATAGTCCCAGGCCTGTTGTAATAGGGAGATGGAAGAGCAAACGGCACCACCTGACAGACCGCGTCGAGTAAAAGAGTCGACCAATAGAGTGGCATAACCCTGTTGTTTGAAAAAATTAGCCCAGTCGGTTAAGCCCTCTTTAACTGGCCCAATTAGCCCTGAACAGCCATGCATCGCGACTACAGCAGGAAAGGGTCCAGCACCCTCTGGCAGGTGTAACTGATAGATTACATCGCTGTTTGCTTGGTCAGCGATAGTGCTAGACGACCAGAGGGAGAGACTCAGTAGAGCGATGATTAAATAGCTTAGATTAGTATTTTCCATAGATTAAAACCTACTATTGGGTCGAGTTCTTTAAACGCTTAATGGCGTAGTAGCTTATAGGTAATAATAAGGCCCATTCTAACGAAAACACGAGCAGTGATTGCCATAGTGGCTCAGCGAAGCTAAGTGCATCAAAGCGACTACCAGCAAAATAGCTACTGGCACTACCAATAGCACCCGCTAACATCGCTATAAGCGGCTTATGACGCAGCCAGTAGAGGCTGTGTGGCAGACTGACAGCAAAAACCATCCATAAGGTAAGTAACCAATAGGGAATGGCTAAAAAGGATTCATTGCTGGCATAAAAACTGGCAATCCCTAAGGTTTGATTCATTGAGTCGATCAGTAGGCCAACACTACTGATGCCGATGAGGACTAGGAAATCGATATAAGCCTGCCGGCTGAAACTAAAGTGTAGTGCAAGATAGGTGATGGCAGCGATTACCCCAATCATGGCATTCTGCTCCACCGCACCATAAGCGCAGGCAGCCCAAACAGCTTGCAGACCTATAAAGTTTAAAGCAAAGAAAAAACTTGGCCTCATTTTAGTGAACCCAATTCATAGTTGCTGCGTGGCTTTTTGAAACATAAATGCTGTACATCAATAACGCGCTCCTCAAAGCCAGCCTGGCAATACTTAAGATAATATTCCCAGAGACGAATAAACGATGGTGGATAAGCTAAAGCAAGCACCTTGTCACTATTGTTGATAAAGCGTTGATGCCATAACTGCAGTGTCTTGGCATAGCTAGAAGCAAACGCTTCAGAATGAAATAAGCTTAGATTGGTTTTACGGCTGACGCTATCTAGCATTGCGTGCATGCTTGTTAGGCAGCCTCCAGGGAAGATATATTTCTGAATGAAATCAACCGAGCGTAAGTAGTCTTGATACAGGTAGTCGGAAATTGTGATGGCTTGAATCAACATAGTGCCGTTTGGCTTTAGGCGTTGACTGCAAACCTCGAAGTAGTTATCCATATACTGATGACCAACAGCCTCAATCATCTCTATTGAAACGAGCTTGTCATACTCGCCCTGTAATTCACGATAGTCCTGTTTTAATAGTGTAATACGATCTTGTAGTCCTGCTTTTTCAATAGACTTCTCTGCATAGGCATGTTGTTCATCTGATATGGTGGTCGTTGTGACTCGGCAGTTGTAGTTTTTTGCGGCATAAATGGCAAAGCCACCCCAGCCAGTACCAATCTCTAAGACATGATCATTTTCACTTAAGGCTAGTTTTTCGCAGATCACACGTAACTTGTTTATAGATGCGTCTTCAAGATGCTCTATGCCATCACTGAAATAGGCCGATGAATACATCATGCTGGGATCTAGGAAGAGGGCATATAAATCATTACCAATATCGTAATGCGCACTAATATTCTTTTTTGAGCCGAGCCTATTATTTTTGCGTAAAAAATGTAGCGCTGAAAATGCATATCTTGCAAACAAACCTAGGTCTGCATCCAGTGAGAACATAACCTCTCGATTGAGTATCAATAAGCGGAGTACATCTATGACTGATTCCGAGCTCCACCAAGCATCGACATAGGCTTTGCCTGCAGCCGGTTCACCACCAAAGACTATCGCCTTAAAGCAGGCAGGGTTGTCTATACGGATATGCGCATTCAGCATCATATTAGGGGCTTTAACCCCAAATTCAGTGATTTGACCTTCATGCTCGAGGCGTAGATGTCCCTGTGTGATCTTGCGTAACTTGGCGAAGAGTAAGTCTTTGGCGACACGGTCTAGCCAGCCCATTTCAGGCCTGTTCACTGACTTGCTTTGTTCTTTTGGAATAATAGACATTAGTCTTCCTTAATTAGGGTTTTGTATAAGGTACGTACTTGATACCTTTCATCCATAATTTTAGTGCTTCCCAATAAATGGCTGTGATAACTTTAAAGCTCATCAATGGGAAATTACTTAAGGTGCTGCGCAGGTTGCGCGCATTCAATGTTTTTCTTTCTAAATTCATTTTTGCCGAGAAAAGAATCTCATTCCCGATTAGATTTTCAATTTGTACCTCTAATTTTTCTTCAGGTTGAGAGATCTTCCAGCGATACTGCATGTCTTCATGCATGAAGGGTGATACATGAAAGCTCTTTTCATGCTGGTCTTGAAATGCTGTTGGATTCTTTGGGCTAGGCGTAAGGACGTAACAATGTTGTTCATTCCAAGGTGTATTGCTCACCTCAGCGACAATATGCGTCAGCTTTTCTCCACTGATGTCGAAGCAAAAATAAAGGCTTAATGGATTAAAGGCATAACCCAATATTCTAAATTGGGTTAATAGGCGAATCGGCCCCTCAACTCGCTGTTGGGTTTGCTGTAAGACTAATTCACGAATACTGCTGCTGAGTGCAGTCTTGTCATCACCATAGTGATCTTTACGTTGAAAAGAGGCGAAACCAGGCCTGTTTACACCCCATAGCCAAAATGGCTTGAAGACCTGTCCTAACTCATCAAGATCAACATACATCATGAACAGGGAATACTGGAACGCATGTGCTCTAGGCTGATGGCGTTGATGCCAAACAGTACCTTGGTAAATACAACTATGCTGCGGCTGCATAATACTTACTCTGAATAGCGCTGACTGCTTGTAATGCACTCCAGACGCCATCCTCATGAAAACCGTTACGCCAATAAGCACCACAATAAGAGGTGTTATCGATTTGATTCATCTGTGTAAATAGTTGTTGTGCATCAATTGCCGCCTGATTGAATACCGGATGCATATAGTTGACGCGAGCATAAACATGGGTCTCATCGATCAAACCATCATCATTCAATGTGACGAAATAATCCTTACTACTATCGATTTTTTGTAAAAGGTTCATGTAATAAGTCAGTTGCACTCGGTCGCTGGCTTTTTCAGGCAGATAGTAATTCCAAGCGGCCCAGGTATTTTTTCGCTTGGGCATGAGGCTGCTGTCACTGTGTAAGGTGGCGATATTGAGTTGATACGTTAAGGCCGACAAGCAATCCTGTTCTAATGCCGTGGGCTGTTGTAGTAGAGCTAGTGCTTGATCGCTATGACAGGCGAAAATAACGTGATCAAAATACTGACGGTTATTATTGCTAGTGGTCTCAATCTCAACCCCACTAGTGGTTCTATATACCGAGCGAACAGCCGTATTTAAATGGATCTGTTGTCGAAAAGGCTGGCATAAGCGGCTGACATACTCTTTTGATCCACCAACAATCGTCTTCCACTGTGGGCGCTTAAACAGATTTAATAAGCCATGATTCTGGAAGAAGTGTAGGAAGCTGGCGGCAGGGTATTCTCGAATGCTAGCAGGGCTGGAGGACCAGATTGCAGCGCCCATCGGTAAGATATAGTAATCGGTAAACGCTTGGCTAAAGTTATGCTCTGCTAGAAATTCACCTAAGGTCCATTGCTTATGACTATTCGATGCGACATAACGCTTGGCCTGTTTATTAAACCGTAGCATGTCTAATAAGATTTGATAAGGCTGTAGTCGCCACCAGTTATCGCGATTAAAAATGAGACTGCTGAGTGTATTACCAGCCCATTCAAAGTTAGAGTTGGCTGACTTGGCAGAAAAACCCATATCAGACTCATGGATATCCACACCCAGTGGTAACACCATTTCTTGAAAATGAGGATAGGTCCAATCATTAAATACAATAAAGCCCGTATCGATAGGAAGCGATCGACCGTCTTCTTCCACCACTAATGTATTGGCATGACCACCAATATGACTGCCAGCTTCAAAGATCGTAATCTCATGATCGGCATGTAAGTAGTGTGCTACGGTCAGTCCTGAGACGCCCGCTCCAATTATTGCTATTCGCATCCTTGCTCTCTTTTATTACGCTATCTGGAAATAACCAGATAGCGTAAATTATTAGTTATGTTTCATACTGAGTTTGAGTAATGCAAAACGCAATCGCTCAGGGAATAATGCTAAAAATTTCAGGCCTAAGCTCATGCGCTTAGGGAAATGGATCTCAAAGTGATTTTTTGTCATTCCGCTTAATATTTCTTGGCTCGCTTTCTCTGCCGTTATTAAGGCTGGCATAGGAAAGTCATTGCGCGCAGTGAGTTCAGTTGCAACAAAGCCTGGGCAGATAACTTGGGTACAGATGTTCTTTGCAGATAAGCTCACGCGTAAGGCGCTCAGCATATTGAAGATGGCTGCCTTGCTCGCACCATAGGCCTCTGATCGTGGGATGCCGATATAACCTGCAACACTGCTCATGCCGACCAATCTGGCACTATCAGACTGTTCTAGCAGGGGTAGGGCGCTTTCAATTCCATAGACCATGCTGATGAAATTGGTTTGCATCATTTGCTCAAAGATACTGCTATCAAAGGCATCTAGATCAACATATTCGCAACTCCCTGCATTCAGGATGGCGAGATCTAAACGGCCTGTACTGCTCTGGATGCTAGAGCAGATCGCCTGGTTGCTGGTTTTAAGGCAGAGATCACCAGGCAGTAAATGGATGTTGGCATTACTTGAGCATTGGCTTGCTGTTTGTTCTAAGTTTTTGCTTGAGCGTGCACTCAGATAGAGTTCGCAGTCATAGTGCGATAAAGCGATGGCAACCGCACGGCCAATGCCGGAGGATGCACCAGTTAACCAGATCACCTTGCCTGAAAAAGCCTGATGTAATTTCTTCTCATGCATGGCCTTAGATCTGTCCTCGAATCTTTCGAATAATAGCGCCAAGAATTGGTATCTGTTCGTAAACCATTGCACCAAGATCGTAATAATCACGTTGATAATGGATTAAATTGTCGCGGTAACGCAGCACACTGACACCACTCAAGAGGATGTCTCGTTTGGGTGCCAAAGTCTTATGCCTTAGTCGCATCTCCCACTCTAGGCTGCTTTTGTCTGCCTCAGTGGTTGATCCTTGTAATTCGAAATGACAGGACTGTACTCCCTTGTAGATCTCTTCGAAGTACTCGATTAAATGCGCGCGCCCATGGATGTGCTTTACCGGGTCAATAAATTCGATATCAGCATGGTAGAGCTGATGCAAAATACTAGAACTGGTGGATGCGTTGATCGCATTCATTTGATGCACAAACTCGGTATCCGTGATGTTACTCATAAGGTATGGCTTCCTCTGTCTGTGAATAAAATGTGTTGCTACTTCGCATCATGCTAACTCGGTAATACAAGAGATTGACTGAGTAAGCAGAGCACAACGATCAAGCTGATGCGACGGCGTAAATGATAATAAGGCGCTGTAATCATTTTGCTATGTTCCAGTCTTCGATCTACCAGCCAGAGTAAGCCAAAGATAAGGGCATGAACTAACAAGGCTAGTCTTTGGCTTAATAAGAGATAGGAAAACCAAGCAGCTAGAGTGCAAGTGTTGCTAGTAATGAATAAATTTATGCTTGGGTATCCATCGACAGCTAGGCCTTGCCCCCAATGGGCACCGGACATGAAGCAGATAATGGCAAGACTGTAACTGAGCAAGATATCTAGCCAAGATAAATCAATAATAATAGCCTCAATCTGTAATGAGCTCAGTAGTGCACAGGCGATAAAGGGTATTGCACCGGCATATGCGAGTAAGGCTGTAGTTTGGTCACGATCCATCTGACTAATGCATATCCTGGTTTATATTTCTTAATGCCTTGTTACGTATTCTTTAATTTTGCTCTATGTATCTAAAGGTAAGATTGATGCGCCCATCCATAATTCCTTTTTGTTTGGGTACACAATGTCGCCAGTGTTGTTGGCAGTAACCTGCCATTAGTATGGCGCTGCCACTTACAAGTTCAATCTTGCGTAATGCCTTACTCGTCACATGCTGCAATTTAAAGAGCCGAGTTGCCCCTAGGTTTATAGAGGCGATAGCTGGCCTATCACCTAACTGTCTCTCGTTGTCACGATGCCAGCCCATGCTGTCATTACCGTCACGATAATAATTGAGTAACACGCTGTTAAAGCGCCGCTTAAAATGATCCTCTACTCGTTGGCGTAACAGGCTTAGTTCTGGCGTCCAAGGCTGCGCAATATAATCTGCTCCAGAGTAGCGGTAATTAGCTCCGACATCGCCATGCCAGGCAATCAGTCGTGGCTGTAGCATGCGTTTTCCAAATAGGCTGATACTGCGCTGCTCCCAATCAATAGACTCACGCAGGCGCGAATACAGTGCGTCGCTTTCCGCTGTCTCTAATAGGGCTGCGTTGAAGTATAGTTCACCATCGTAGGGTAAAAGGTTGTCAGACATAGAAGTATTGTAAATTAGCGATGCTATCTAGTTTTTGTACATGAATTGTAACCCCTGACCCCGGTTTTAAACATAACAAAAAATATACAAGACGCGGCTGAGTGCTAAAATATCTGTACAAGAACTATATGAGATTTAAGAATGTCGGCCAATCAAGCTCTACGTGTCTTCTATGACGACCTATGTCCGTTGTGCAGTAAAGAAATTAATCATTACCGTAAACTGGTTCACCACCTAGCAGTCGATTGGGTGGAGATTAGTACCTCTGCCGAAGTGATTGAAACCTTTGGTTTGACACGTGAACAACTGCTTAAGCGCCTTCACGTAATTACCCCTGAGGGGGAAGTTGTTAGTGGTGCGCGTGCCTTTACATTGATCTGGCAGGCATTACGTTTTTATCGTGTTTTGGGTGTGATCGTTACTCGACTACACATGATTGGTTTGATCGATCGCTTGTATGAGCCCTATGCTGATAGTCGCTATAAAAAACGTGTGTCATGCCACAGTGATAGTAATGAGGATTCCGGTCGTTGAGTGCGTATCGCGTTGGTTTAATCTTTCCTAACCAACTGTTTCATCCCGCACCGATTATAGATTGTGATGTTGATCTATTGTTGTTGCTAGAAGACGAGCTGTTCTTTGCTGATCATCACTATGGATTTCGTTTCCATAAGCAAAAGCTAGCCTATCAGCGTTCTTGCATAGAACATTATGGGCTGTATCTAAGAGCGGCGGGGCAGGCAGTGGAGCAGCTTAACTATGATGCTGTCGAACCCTGTTTGCTGCGTGTGATCTCGCTTGTCACAAAACAAAAGCCTAATTTGGATTTGAGTCAGCTTGAGCTGTGCTGCTATCGCCCTGCAGATTTCATGCTCGAAAAACGCCTGACTCGCTTAAGCGCCCAACAGGGCTGTTCTATTCAATGGTTAGCTAATCCCAGCTTTTTAAATACAGAAGAAGATAATCACATTTGGCGCAGCCAGCATAAACGCTGGTTTATGGCAGATTTTTATAAAGATCAGCGCCGTCGCTTAGATATCCTGTTGCAGGATGGTCAACCGGAAGGCGGCCAATGGAGTTTTGATCAAGAGAACAGGAGAAAGATTAAAAAGGCTGCAGTTAAAGACATCCCAAAACTTGCCTATGCCATAAATGACGCGATTGATATGCAGGCCACGCAATCGGTAGAGCAAGAGTTTGTGGGTCATTACGGGCGTCTTAATGAAATCATCTATCCCACGACTCATGCAGCAGCTCAGGCATGGCTTCAAGACTTCTTAGTCCAGCGCTTTTCACAGTTTGGAGAGTACGAAGACGCCATCGTGCCAGATCAATCTTGGCTCTATCATTCCGTATTATCACCGATGTTGAATACAGGATTGCTGACGCCCCATGAGGTGGTGACTGCTGCTTTAGCCTATGCAAAAGACCATGCTATAGCATTGAATAATGTGGAGGGCTTTATTCGCCAAATCATTGGTTGGCGTGAATTTATGCGAGCGACCTATGATGAGTCTTCAGTCTTTATGCGTAATGAAAATGTCTGGCAACATCATCGCCCCATGCCAAAAGCTTTTTATGAGGCGACAACGGGTATTGAGCCAGTCGATAACAGCATTCAACGTGTGATGGATACGGCTTATTGTCATCATATAGAGCGTTTAATGGTGCTCGGTGGCTTCATGTTCTTATGCGAGATCGATCCGAAAGAGATTTATCAGTGGTTTATGGAATTGTTTATCGATGCCTATGATTGGGTGATGGTGCCGAACATCTTCTGCATGAGTCAAAATGCAGCGGGTAATTTCATGACCAGTAAACCCTATTTTTCTGGGTCAAATTACATTCTTAAAATGAGTAATTATGCGAAAGGGGATTGGTGCCCAATATGGGATGGCTTATTCTGGCGTTGGATCGATAAAAATCAAGACAAACTAAAAGGTAACCCACGCTGGAGTATGATGTGTGCGCAGCTGAATAAGATGGCCCCTGAAAAGCGAGAGAATCATCTAAAAGTTGCTAATGAATACTTGGAGAAGCTGCGCTAGCACTGCATTAAGGGCTATATAAATGGCTACGCCTTAGGGTTATCTATGTTTCGCCCCGTAAGTTATTAGTTAAATGGACGACTAGAAAAAAACTCGCCTAAAATGAAGTGGAGTGAGTTAATCAAGAAGTATAATAGAACGCTCTCTCCAAGAGCGTCAATCCTGACTATTTAGTTTGGTTTTTATTTTTGCGTTCAGATTGCCTATGGGTGGTGAGGCAGCCCAATAAGTTCCAACTATCAATGCAACTCCGCCAATGGCATTGCCGAAAGTGACCCAGAATAGGTTGTAAAACATACCTGAGATACTGAGAGATTCAGAGTGGTTACCAAGTAATGCAATGCTAAATAAAGTCATATTGGCAATGCTATTCTCAAAGCCGCAGGCCATGAAAGCAAGCAAACACCAAAAAATCAGTATGCATTTGGCGCTGTCATCTTTAGTGCGTGCAGCCATCCATAGGGCTAAGCAGAGTAACCAATTACAAAGGATTGCTCGTGCTAGCAATTCAATTGGAGATGAGTTTACTTTGTATTCAGCCGTACGCATAGCAGTGAGTCTGGTGTGTGAGCAAGGTCGCCACCACCACCTAATGAAAAAATGTAGACCAGAAGCAGACTTCCCATTAAATTAAAAACCCATATAACTGACCACATTTTGACGAGGTCGGTGTAACTACATTGGCCCCTTAATAGCGCAAACGGCATGTACATAATATAAGCGGTAAAGATATCCGCTCCAGCAAAGACGGCTAGCGTTAACGTAATACCGAAGGCTGCGCCCATAATTAGTTTTTGTAGGCCAGGCTCAGCAGAAGAAGCAAGACTAAAGATTAAGATAATACCAATCCCTACATACATACCACCCATAATCGCGCCAATGACTATAGCCTCAGGCTTTTTCTTGAATAGATTTGTTTTCCGGTTAGCAAGCTCTGCGAAATAATCAATTGTCTTATGATACATCTTGTCTCTCGTCGGTAGTGTTTTCTCGTGATGATGGGTGCGTGCAATAAAATAATTTAGAGCTGTAATAGATGGAAATAAACAAAGTTAAGAAGAGTAGGGCATAACCTAACTGCTGCTGTTCATTAATCAGATAGTAGTTGCAGAGGCGTATTGGCGACTCGATGTATAACCATGCCAACACCATGAGCATACTTATAATTTGAGTGATAAAAAATCCCTTAGTGATCGCTGTGATCGCATGCCAACATAGCGCTAAGGGTATTCCTATAAGCAGGGGCAATGTGGTGAATTTAGCCACTGCATAACTTGGATAGCTCAATGAGGCATCTAGTGAGCGGGGAAGCATCCAAAATAATAGGCTAAAGCTAGCGATGAGCAAGCCGGGGAGGGCGTAGCTATAAGTCACTTTTATGTGGTATCTAGTATTCAGTGATAAGCCAATAATGATACCAATAAGAATTAATAGCGGTATTTGTAACAGCATATGGCTTAACATGTTTTGTTGCAGAACCATTTGAATTTTTGGCAGTGCCAGTATTAGCCAGGCAATAAAGCTTAGTAAAAGAGCGAAGCATCTTAGCTTTATTACAGTGATTTTGAAGATATTGACCACTAGGAAATTTAGATTGGCTTGTTTGATTCAAGGGATGTGCTGAGTAGTTTTTTCCAATCTTGTAAGATCATGTCGGTATCCTCAAAATCGTAAATTTTAGCCAGCTGAGATTCTTTGTTAAGTAAATGAATGGCAGCATTATGTTCAAACTGACCATCTGGACGTGGAATGACAATGATGCCAAAGGCATCTAATACTAACTGTAGTTCTGTCTCATCATGGACACGGGCAAACACCCATTTTTCTGGGTCAGCCCCTAGTGCTGTTGCATGGCGCTGTAAAATAGAGATGCTGTCGTACTCAGAATCAAAAGTAATGCTTAACAGGGCATAATGACGATTGTTTCTTTCTTGATCTAAAGCCTGGTTCAAACGTATAAAGCTTTGAGTTATAGCAGGGCAAATCTCTCTGCAATTGCTAAAGATAAAATCAACAAATACATACTTTCCGGCATAGTCCTGCAGTTTAAAGACTTTACCATCTGAACTGATTAACTCGACCGTGGGTAGCGAAGTGGGCTTCTCCTCTATACGGAGTCGTCTTTCCGACTCCGTAGTAAACGCCTGAAAGCCACTACTAGCAAAATACAAGCTTGTGCTGCCTACGATAATGACGAATAAGAGATTGATTATAAGAGTCATCGTTATCTGCTCTAAGTTGATGTTCTTTTAGTTAAGACATTAACTTTTTTGCATTCAGCCTAAAGATAAAGCGTAGTGAAAAGACCGCAGCAGCTACGATAACAAATAAAGCAAATATTGAAGCTACAGCTGAATAGCTTTGCCACTCAGGAAAGTGAATGGCAAAGCGTCTTGCGATACCTTCTTTGCCAGAGGCTAAGAACATAAAAACAAAGCCGGTTGCTGAAAGGGTATAGACCCAGAAACTAACTCTATCTAAGGCATTGTCTTGCCCTTTATTGCTATCTTTGATTAAGAAATACATAAAGCCAAAGACCATAGCAATCATGCCAATGATCAAATAAAAGTGGAAATGACCGGGAACCCACATGGTGTTGTGCATTACTTGATTGACTGAGATGGTGCCGTCGATAACAGCCGGTATTACACCGCCCGCCCAACCAAAGACAGATAATACGAGCAATGCTGATGCAGCATCCCATTTAATACCAGAACGATAGATGATGGCTAAGGTGCCAAGAGTAGTCACCAGTAATACTGGGAAACCACTAGTATAGGAAATGACTTGTCCCATAATTAGCATCCAAGTCGGCATTGCAAAATCCATGAATAAATGATGTGGATAAACGATTAAGACCATGATGCTAGATGCAGTCCAAGCAGCTAAAAATATTCGATTCGATTTCCATGGGCGATTTGTGTAATGAGGTAAGATTTCATATACCGCAATAATCGCCATATAGATTGTTGCATTGATAAAGGTATGACCAAAGAAATAGATCATGTTCTTGGCTAAAAGTGGATCAATAGTGAAGTTGGGATTCAGGATATTAATAATCATCATGATCAATATTGATGCCCCAACGACTAAAGCTAGTGAGTTGACTATGGTCACCATAGTGCTAGCAACAACGGTTGGTGGAGGTGCTTCATCGCTACTATTAGAGAATAGCTGTGGCCAACCTAGAGAACGACTGAAGCTGCCATATTTTTGAATGATGGCGCGACCAGCGTCTAGGTAAAACAGCACAAAAGCAACGCCAACAATAAGTAGGCCAGTTAGAAAAAGAATGGCTGCTTCATTAGTCCAAACCCCCATGGAATGGCCTGGCAATGGGAACAAGAAGGTCCAGGCACCTGCAAAATCTCCAAGAAAGATAGAGGCTAAAATACAGCTGACACCTATTAGAAATAGAACAAGTGTAGTTATTAAGATAGAAGTATGAAGTTGCACATATTGACGTAAGAAATACCACATGATGGTGCTTCCGCCGAGGCCAGCGATACCCACCATCCCTACACCATGGGCTGTTAATAACTTGTAGAACATATCTGCTGGCAGCGTGATTACTCCGCCTTGAGATAAACGCATGACTAAACCAGCAATCATCATTAGCAAAATAACGGAAGAAAAGACGACCAGCATGGTGTATATAGTGCGTTTTCCCCCTGTAGGTAATGGCATTACATTCATTGTTATCTCCTGCTGTATGGCAACGTTTTAGATTAAGGGGATACTGTTATTTCAGTGATCATGGCGTGGTGAGCAAGGCCGCAATATTCAAGGCACAATATCTTATAGCGACCAGGTTTGGGGTAACGTACGCGCAGCTCATTGGTGTATGTTGGCATTGCTTGAGTTTGTGCAATGACCTCCAGATCAGCGTTGTAGATAGCGAATCCATGATTTACATCGGCCGATGTGACTTTGTAGATCACATCTTCTTTGACACTGGCTGTCATATCACTGAGCTCCCAATACCATTGATGGCCTACAGCGGTAACAATTTTAACGCGCTCATTGCTCGCCATAGTGGTGTCATAAGGCAACTTAGTCAGGCTGTAGCCAATAATTGGTATTAATACCAATAGCGATAAAACGAAGAGTTTAGTGCGGAGCAAGTAGGCGGATTTTTGAACTGGCGCATAGTCTTCTTTGGACTTTGCCGCGCTGGAAGCAATAAAAAGAAAAATTATTGCAAGTAAGGTTACTAGTATTATGGTGATTAACCACGAAGTCTGTTGAAGCATGCTGCCCCCATGTCAAAACATCTATTTAGTATGTATGTTATAGATATAATACATTAATAATAAATAAAATATACAATTTTCTAAAAATATAATTAATTTAGATTAAGGTGCTACCTATTTATGAGATTAACTAAATTTTCAGAATACGCCTTTAGGATATTGATTCATTTGGCGTCACAGAAAGAAGCGCGTGTGAGCGTCGAAGTTTTGGCGAGGCGCTATGACATATCTAAATATCATGTGCGTACAATCGTGCATACCTTAGGCAAGGAAGATTATATCCAGTGCGTGCAGGGTAAAGGGGGTGGTGTGCTTTTAAAGGCTAAGCCTGAAGAGATTAATCTGGCTCAATTATTAGTCTTCACCGAAAATGATTTCTATCTTGCAGAATGTTTCAGTGGCGACAAGAGCTGCACTATCGATGCTGTATGTGAATTACGAAGTGTGCTGGAACAGGCCTTAGTCAGTTTTCTGAGTGTGCTCAATCAATACACTTTGGCCGATATCATCAAAAACAAGGATGAGATTTGGCAGAAACTAGAATTCTATTAGTTCCCTGATTCGATCGATGTCTTTATAAAAGGCTTGGAATATCGATTATTTTGCTAATTCCTCATTTAAACGCGTAATGAGTTTCTTACTGTAGGGTTTTGTTCTAGGGCCAAAGTCATCGACTAGTTTGCCATCTCTGCCGATTAAAAATTTATGAAAATTCCAGCGTGGGTAGGTGCCCGACACCTCTTTTAAGCCTTGGTAAAAAGCATGAGCTTCATCTCCCTTAACTACAGTCTTTTCAAACATAGGAAATTTTACGCCATAGGTTAGTTTGCAGAAATCTTGAACCTGCTTTTCTGTACCTGGCTCTTGGCCAAAAAAATCATTGGAAGGGAAGCCTAGGACAACAAAGTCTTGCTCACTGTATTCCTGATGTAGCTTTTCGAGGCCTTCATACTGATACGTAAGCCCACATTTTGATGCGGTATTGACCACTAAGATCACCTTGCCTGTATAGGCCTCGCAGAGATTAACCTGTTCATCGGAGGCTAAGTGGCGGAAGTTATGATCTAGTAGTTTGCCTTCACAGGCAAAGGCTGTGGACGTAAACCAGAATAGGGCAATGAGAGAAAGATAACGCATGTATTACTTCCATATAACAACTTTATAATGTTGCATTTAGTCAGGCTTTGTTAGTCCTGACAAGTTGTACAATTTCATTGTTTACTCAGGCACTGTATTAGTGCCTGAGCGTTACTGCTTAGTAGCGAAAGGTTAAGCCTAACTGCAAGTTACGTCCTGTTAGAGGTACATATTCCTTGCTGAATGAGCCATGTTCCCGGGCCTTGGTATCGAAAAGATTGTTTACCTTAAAGTAGGCATCAACCGCACCTTTGTTTAGATTAATCTCTCGTGACAGCATTAAATTAAGCTGGTTATAACTACTGGTTTTTGTCTCTAATTTGCCATTATGAGTTTGTTTAAAGACATGACGTAGATCTGCTTGTGCCAGCCATAGTCCGTACGGTAATGTAAAATTAACACCGGTACTTGGAGGTGTTATACGTGGCACATTATCATTTCCAGACTCAGTGAACTGGGCTCGTACATAGTCTGCGTAAAGGTTCATATCAAGCCAATGCCGACCATCTAATTGCAGTTTCTGTTTGTATTGTGCCTCGAAGCCATAAAATCGAGCATCACGATTGGTGTAACGCACTGCAAGAAGTTCACCATCTGGATCCAGACTGCCGTCGTGTTCTACACGATCTGCAATGCCATCGTTGTTACTGTCTTGTGATGCGGCATAGATATAATCATCGATCTGATTAAAGTAACCAGTAAACTCCCAGCTATGGTTGCTAAAGGCTTGGCGGATACCTAGCTCAAAGTTATGACTGACTTCTTTATTAATATTAAGATTTCCTTGCTCGAAAGTACCGCTGGCATGATGTTCGCCATAGCCGTAGAGCGCGAGTTCTTGCGGTGCACGTTCGCTGCGTGCAAATAGTGCATGGGCCCTTAATCCTTGCTTGAAGGTCCAGCTTGCACTAGCTGAAGTGGAATAATTGTTAAAACTCTTATCCCCTAGATCACTTTTATATCGAATATCATCATAGCGTGCACCTAACTCTAGATTTAACTGCTCACCTTTGTGTTGGATGATGCTGAATACGCCGGTTCGATCCATATCGACAGGCTGTAGTAATGACTCTTCGCCAATAGCTGAGAGTTCTCTGGCATTGTTTTGAAGACCTAATGCATAGGTCCAGTGCTTAATCGTATGGCTACGGAGTTCAATTCGATTTTCCCATTCCTCATTATCAAAGGTGATAGCTATATCACCATCACCTGATTTTTCATGGTGTTGGTAATCTGTATAAGTACTACGGAGCAATATTGAGGCTAGATAAGAGTTTTGATTAAGGAATTCTGTTTCAAAGTCATAACGTTTTTGTCGCATGTCGATACTCATGGCAGAGTGCTCTTCTTCATGTCCTACTTCTTCGTCTTCATGTTTGGAAGGAAGGCCATAATCATTATCATTGTTAGTGAAGGCAAAGGCAGCTCTAAACTCTGGTGTGATATAGGCTGTACCGATTGCAAAAACATCTCTGTCTAGATGTGTATTGTTTATCTTACCCTTGTGTTCGCGCTCATCGCTATCGGCATAGCCTTTGATTTCAGTATCTTTAGCATCTTGCTTAAGTGCATCTAGATGCCATGCGAAATTCTGATAACTACCGTTAGTATCAACGTTAAAAGTCTCACCATTAGTAGCGCTATCATATTGACTGCTCGCCGTTAGTGAAAAGGGTTCTTTCGTTTTTACCAAGCGCTTATTAATGATATTGATAACTCCACCACTAGCACTAGGGCCATAGCGTAAGGCTGCTGGACCACGGAGGATTTCGATTTGTTCAGCAGCATAACCATCGGCAGTAAGGGCATGATCATCGCTTAGGCTTGAGACATCTGAGATATCACTGCCATTGTCTAAGATTTGTACCCGGTTGGCGCCAAGACCACGGATAGTGGGACGACTACTACCGGCTGAGAAATGGGTGGAAGAGACTCCAGGGATGTTACGTAGAGTTTCTCCTAGTGTTGTTGAGAGGTTTCGCTGTACTTCGCCTTTATTGAGTACGGTCAAAGCAGGGTTTAATTGCTGATCTACCGTAGGTTTAAAAATATTAGATTGGACTGTTATTTTAGGTAGTTCATCTGCTGTCACGTTGGTAATGAAGGCCAAGCTTAATACACAGCTAAGTAAAGGGAGTCGAAGCATTATTATTCCTAAATACGATTATTGTTCTGGAGTGATTTGTCTTGTAGAATGTTATGTTATAACGAAATGTTATATTATAACAACTCCTAAAGTGCCGATGTTTAAAAATCATACACATTCGAACTGCATGAATACTGCGATGAAGAGGGCTGAAAGCCTTTGTAATCAGCGGAATATTCGCTTTACCCCTATAAGAAGAAAGATCTTGGCATTGATTTTGGAACAGCATATGCCGATCAAGGCCTATGATATCTTGGCCAAACTGAGCGATGCCGATCACATTGAAAAGCCACCAACGGTCTATCGCGCGCTAGAGTTCCTACTTGAGAATCAACTGATCCATAAGATCGAAAGCAGTAATAGCTATATAGGTTGTGAGTTCGCACATGAGCAACATCAGAGCCAGTTTCTAGTCTGTGACAGCTGTAATGAAGTTATGGAGTTACAAGAGCCACTGCTGAACTCTGCCTTGGCTGAGACGAGTGAAAGTAAGGGATTTGTTGTGCGACAGACTCATGTCGAAATTCATGGGGTTTGTGCAGATTGTGCGAATTAACATGAAGATAAATCTCGATCGTATAGCTATCTCTCTATCCGCTTTCTGTGCACTGCATTGCGTGATAATTGCGTTAATTGCTGGATTGCTGCCTCTATTGTTCGGGTTGGGGCAGCATGGTCATGGTGTGCATGACTTCTTATTCCATCAAATTATTTTATTCCTAATTCTACCCATTAGCCTGCCAGCACTGTGGTTCGGTTATAGGCAGCATAGGCAGCTGCTGCCGATAGTTATATCTGCTATTGGACTTCTATTATTGGTTATTGTTACCGCCTTTATTGATGATTTGATTCATCAAGGCCTACTTGCTTTAGAGTATGAAACCTTCCTGACCTTAGCGGGTGGCATCATTCACGCCATTGGCCATTGGCTTAACCTTAAAGCAACGTCTAGGGCTAGCTGTGTAAAACCAGAGCTGGTTTGACCGTTGCTTTATATGCCAGCAGTGATTATGAATCGTTAAGCCCCTCCTCAAGGTAATATTGTCGCAGTTACTATGTGACGGATATAACGGCTGAAATAGTTCTAACGTCCGTCGTCATAGTCGTAGCAAAGCTGCCCCCAGTGCATGTATATAGAAAGCTAGACCACAAGCTAGTCAACACGAACAACAGACCCGCATAAAGCTCGTTACCGTAGTTAAAGATAAAAAAGTAGTCGTCTTGTCACCTGTTTGGGCAAGACTCAGATGAAATATTTCAAGACTTTGCTGTAGCTATTAAAAAAGACTTTGATGATACTGTGGCTATTCATCCGACTAATGCGAAAGAATTAGTTACGATGACGTAACCCTTACAAGTCATCCAACGGGCTTTTCACCCCTTGCCCACCTTGACGCAATCTACCCGCATACAGCATCTTCACAATTAAGCCAGCCGTACCATCAATCAACATCAATATTTGTTTTACTTCACCTTTGCTCAATACAACAGGAATGCGCGGCTCTTTACGTGAACGTGTTGCATTCACACCTTCCAACGGCAGTAGCAATACCTTCGAATACAAAAAAACCAATGCATTTAGTGCTTGGTTTTGCGTTGCTGGCGCCACAACTTTCTCTACCGCTAAATGTGCTAAATAAGCTTCAACTTTACCTTCCGCATCTTCAAGTAATGCTTGCTTACTGGTTAGTTGATGGAACTTAATATATCGCCCCACCCAATCACAATAGGATTTCTCTGTCGCATACACATATCCCTAGCGACGGAGAATAGCTTTCATCTTGTCTAACAATTTTTTATCTTTGTTGATATTATCAATTGGTATGAACCTGCAATTACTAATGTATGAACGTTAATATCAGGATTGATATTAACCTGATTATAGCTTGTATACCCAATA
>JGI20154J14316_10000227_pt1 | contig 50007 bp, 59 predicted proteins | sample COG_04_FD_14316 | JGI IMG/M metagenome (IMG submission 14316)
GACAATCCAACGGACCGCTCCCACTCTCTAAGTACTATAGCGTTACAATATGTATTCCATGGGAACCGAGAAATGGGTGATGAAATGAGATACCGGTGACAAAAATACCCCCCTACAATGGCAGGACAAGTGGTAGGACAAATGGTAGAACATATGGTAGGACAAATGGCAGGACAAGTGGTAGGACAAATGGTAGGACAAGTGGTAGGACAAATGGTAGGACATATGGTAGAACTTCCTGTCACCCTAGCACCGCTCAACGGAACTATTTTCACATGGTGCTAGTTCCGTTGCAAAACCTGTATATACGGAAACCGAGAAATGGGTGATGAACTGAGATACCGGTGACGAAAAGATTCTACTAAAATTGATGCAATGTATAGTATAAATTATATAATACACAATGGAATTTGAAAAAACAATATATGATCGCTGCGATTTGCAATATATAGAGCAATCTGTGAAAAAAGGCCAAATGGTATTGTTTGAGGGCAATAATCAATACGACGTGGCCGTGTATATACACCGGAACGGCGCATTAGAACAAGACACGCGTTTAACTACACAATATCGTATCGAAAAGGATGCGAAAATAGAAAAATACTAGTCGCCGAAATGAGATATATTCTCAATACATTCGTTTTTTATTCGTCTTCCTCTTCCCATTCATCGCATTTATAATCTTGTTGTCTTAAATCTTCTTCATTGTCTTGAAAACACGCAGTACATAAAACAATTTCTTCGGATGGGTTATATTGTTCGCCTTTATAGATAATGTGAATATTATCCTTGTTGCAATCAATGTGTAAATCACATTCTTCACAAAGAACAAATCTATCCTCTTCCTCCTTCTTCTTCTTTTCCTCAAATAAATCGTCTACATTCCACCCTTCTTTTCGTAAAGTATCCGCCTTATCTTGAAAACAATTCTCGCATAAACACAATTTAAAATTGTGTCCATTGACTTCTATACTCAATTCAATGATATCATCAGTATTTACTTTGATAGCACATGTTTCGCACTTTCTTTTACCTTCCTCCTCCTCTTCCTCTTCTTCTTCTTCATCGCTTTCATCACAAGCATTACCACATAGATATTGCCCACTGCCTTTCATTTGAACTATATCTTTGGTTTTTCCACATAAATCACACTCAGCTTCTTGATTATTTGGCTCTTCTTGTACGTATAAAATATCCCCACCTCCATCGTTGTTATAATACCCATCACATTGGTTACATTTTTGCCACGTATCCTCTTGATACGTCTCTTCAGTATCTTTTTCGGCGTCCCAGTCAGGCGGATATCTTTCACAATCCATATTTTCACACAATTTCCATGTAGGTTCTGCTTGCATTTCACTTACTGGGTTCATTCTATTAATTTATATCATCATTATTGTATTAGTTATATTTCAATTTTATCACATTTATGTCACTATAAATATGCACTTTCTCTTCATTAAATATTATACCATACCTCCAGGTTCGACCGATTCATCTGTCTCCACCCCTTTCCACTCATGCAGCGGCTTATCCAAATATAAAACTCAGAAATGGGTGGTGAACTGAGATACCGGTTACTAAAATACCCCCTACAATGGTAGTCAGAATGGTAGTCAGAATGGTAGTCAGAATGGTAGTCAGAATCACAATACACCATGTCACCATTGCATCGCTCAACGGAACTATTGACATATGGTGTTACTTCCGTTGCAAACCCCCCTCTATACAGGAATCGAGAAATGGGTGATGAACTGAGATACCGGTTACTAAAATACCCCCTACAATGGCTATGCGAACGATTGTGTATTTATATATCCTTCATTCGAGGTTTCTCTTTATAAAATGTTTTTTGTGTATATTGATATGCACTATTGCATCGCTATTATTATACTATCGCTTATCATTTTGAAACTTTTAAATATATAATAAAGAGAAAATACTTCATTCCATAGAATCCGAGAAATGGGTGACGAACTGAGTTACCGGTTACAAATCCAGGCAATTATGTAAATAGAAATTGATTTTTTTAATCAACCAAACTATATTACAATATAATACAAGTAACGTCCGTTAAAGATGGTAACCTGCAGCTATTGTCATAGTCGTGGCCACAACATAAGCATCTGCAATAAAGCCGCATTCACGCGTGCATTCGAATTGTACAATGAAGGAACTGATTCATTTGCAAGCAGGCGTGTTGTACCAGCGGACTGGGCGAAAGATAGGAATGGAAACAATCCGTCGCATGAAAATTGGAATGTCAAACATATTAGACCTAGAGTGAACGACCATAATCCCGCGGAACGGGCGGTCGTTAATTACATCTCCAGGTTTCGGGCGATTCGACCCGACATTTCTAGTGATGGTCATGACAATATGGATCATTACGTTACTAAACTAAATACTTCCCCTGGTAGTATTGTAAGAGTTGTACTGAACAATGAAAATAAAGTCGGCTGTCAGTTCTTTCGAGCTGACTGCGAACAAGGCACCGCCCTTCTCGCAAATTTCACAAGGCAGCACAAACATTTAATGCAATTACGAGCTACTCATCGTACCACGATTTGGCACCGAGAACGCGCACAACGGCACGCCATCGCCATGCAACAACAGCAACAACGCGCACAACAACAGCAACAGCAACAACAGGAACTACTGGTTGTTATGCGCGATGAACCGGTTGAAGCCACCGATTGCCCTATATGCATGGAACCTCTCGCCAATACGAACAAAACCATTTTGAGATGTGGGCATCAATTCTGCGGCGATTGCATTTTTCAACATTTTCAAGGCGCGCGCGGCACCAATTGCCCACAGTGCAGAGCTGTTTACGCTATTAGAGTTAGAGGATGACACCCACCCGCTGCACAACCACCTAATCACGCTCGACACAATTACTATTAGCATTACAATAACATTTGTACAATATACACTATCAATATCACATTCAATATCACATTCAATATCACATTCAATATCACATTCACATTATTTTTACCTTTTCTTTTACTACTTTTTTTTTCTTCTATATATTAACCCGATTTTACAAAACATCCAACGAATTCAATAAAAAATTTATTTAATATATTTTAAAATTTTAATAAACATTACTACCTACTTCAATACAACATCATTCTCAATGGGATCCCAATTGCCCAACTCTTCCTGTGTATCATGGTGATACAAAACATGATCATCGCTCTTGTAATACATTACGCCATCAAATTCAAATAAATGTACTTGGACATCTTCGAACTTAGAGGAACCATCATGTGATACGGAATTATTGACATCGCATGATGATACAATTGGTGCAGATTGAGGAAATGCTTCTTGAGCTAGATTTTCAATCAAATCAATGCTCTGTGCTGCCACATTCTCAATATAATCACCAGATGCAACAACTACATTATCCTTCTTGGGACGTCCTCGCTTAACCTTTGGCTTTGTATCATCATTTGCCTTCTTGACAACTGCCTTGGCGGCCAACTTGTCTGCCTTGGATTGCTCCTTGGCAGCCAACTTGTCGACCTTAGCTTGCTCCTTATCGACCTTAGCTTGCTCCTTGGCGGCCAACTTGTCGACCTTAGCTTGCTCCTTGGCATTCTTCTCGGCCAACTTGGCTGCCTTAGCTTGCTCCTTGGCATTCTTCTCGGCCAACTTGGCTGCCTTAGCTTGCTCCTTGGCATTCTTCTCGGCCAACTTGGCTGCCTTAGCCACGTCCTTTGCCTTCTTATTCGCTTCGCGTTCCTCCTTCGTAAGCTTCTTCTTCTCCACCACAGCAGAATCCTTCTCCTCAACTACCACGACAGAATCCTTCTCCACAACTACCACCACGTCAGTATCCTCACGCGTATCATTGGTTTCATTAATAGTTTTCATAAAATTATCCATATCAAACTTAATGTCCATATTATTATCAACGGATGCCTTCTTAAGGGCAGTTCCGACGAAACGCTGAATATCGATTGATGTAAAACTCATTTTGTTAACTTTTGTTATTTAACATTAATTACATAAAGAGAAAAAATTTCAATTTTTTTTTAAGTAAAATATTCAAATATATAAATAAAAAACATCAAAATATATACACGCCATTTTCTAAATATTGAATTCGGGAATACCATAACCACCATTTTGCTTGACATACTTGGCAATAATTTTTGGATCGTGAATATTGCTAACGACATCTTCTGTATTATATACATTATTTTCAGAATCAATATAATATACAATACCGCGTATTTCTTGTGCCCATATTTCGCGCTTCATCTGTGCTGGTGCATTCGTACCATCGTTATTCACTATACCATGCGGACGGCCCTTTTCGTGTGTACCACAATAATCACACTCGTCTTTTTTCCTTCTCGTACATTGCTCACCACTTGCCCGCTTTGCACAACATCTATCATGCAAAGGAATTGTATTCTTTACACGTTTACGTTTTGTAAAATCTTCCTTTGTTAGCTTAAATTTTTCATAATCATACACCAACTGCATGATATTTTCCAATTTATTTTGTTCTAAATCCTGTTGTTTAACAAGATCAATAACAGAACCTTTAAAGGCCTGAATATAGCTATCAAATTTATTATTAATACGTGTATCCATTATATTATAATTATTGTAAAATTTATAATATAATTTCAATTTTTAATTTTAAAAAATACTGGTCTTCACAGAAGGCAAAACTAAAGCAAATATACCAATCATTGTAAACCAATGAACATATGTAATATATGACGACGGATTTACATCAAAAAAACCCATCATCTGTGGGAAAATAACATTTGCAGTTATTATAATAGCAATAGCTATCATTATCGTTTTGTAGTCCTTCATATATTTCAAAGGTATTTTATTTATCTATTTTTCGATGAATAGTTTCTTTAATTACTTCTTGGCGATTATCCATTATATATTTTCCTAGTTCTTCTACATGTTCCACATCGCCCTTAAAATAATCATTTAAGATACTATAAAGAATGTTCTTATTAATAGGTTTCTTAACCTTATTTTTCTTATAAACCAAACTTCCATTATTTATATCAAAACATTCAATTTCATTTTGCTTCATTGTCTTCATCAAATTCTGCGATACATTTTTTTGGTTTATCTTCATTTCCCTAACAATTCGTTGATGTTTTCGAATTTCATTATCCATAGTCACCCATTCTTTTACGACCTTAACCAATTGTTCTTTTGTCTCCATTATTTTAAATTTATATTATTATATTTAATACATTATAAATTTAATATTAGTTACTCAATTCCTATTTTTTATAGTGACGTTTACATAAACCATCTTGAAATATTTTACATCCGCATTCATTACCTTTATTTTTTCCAGAAATTAACTTGTGTTTACAAATCTCCTTTTTTTCCAACTGAGATAAATATTTCAAATGCGATTTGCACATTTTTTTATAACATCCTTTGTTACATATTTCACCTTTCCTTTTCCCACTTTTAAAAATGTACGTACATACATTAGGTTTCATTGTATATTTATCAGGTGCATTTACACCATATACACTATATTCGCCTACTAACGGAAGCAATTCATTTTGGATATTTCTACAATATGGGCACTTTAATTGATATGTTAATAAACGCGAAGTATCCATAGGATTATATTGCTTTTGTTGTTTTACTTCATTGTAAATAGATTCATAATTAAATGCATGACTACATAATAGCTTTATGTGATTATCTTCAAGAGGCATTTTACTAATTAAACAACACATATTTTCATCAAGAACATCATTCTCTTCTTCTAAAAGTTTATAAAAATCATTGGAAGAAATTAATTCCATATTACTTATTTAATTTTAAAAAATTCTCTTTATATACATTAAGATTAACATGCAAAAATGGGGACCAATAACCTGGGCTCTTTTTCATACGATGGCGGAAAAAATAAAGAATGAAAAATTCAATAGTCATTTCCCTCAACTTTGGAAACATTTTACTAGAATATGCAATTCCCTACCTTGCCCTTATTGTTCAGAACATGCTACAACATATTTAAGAAGATATAAAGTAACACAATTTCATAACAAACAAGTATTTAAAAAATTGATCCATCAATTTCACAACGAAGTAAATGCAAATACAAAAAAACAACCTTATAATATCGATATTTTAGAAACATATAAAAAAGAAAATTTATCACAAGTGTTTAATAATTTTATTACAGAATGGAACTATCAAATGAACCAAAAAAACATGAACTTAATCGCCCATAATTTTATAAGGAAACAAACCATAAAAGATTTTCACTTATGGTTTTATTCTAATTTAGACATATTCGATTTTTCTTAAAGAGTTTTTAACAATTCACCATTTTTATATACAGCACATTTAAATGTTTGTTTATTAGGCATACTACATGTTTCTGTGTTATTACTTCCTCGTTGGCTAAAATATGTGTAATCTTCCAAACCAAAATTTGTAAGTAAATAATAATATCCTACGCCAATTAAACCACCTACCAATCCACCAATAATTATTCCAAAATTGCTTGTACATTTATTATTCAGTTTATATATTGCATCCATTCCAAATAATGTCAATATAGATATCATTAAAGGAAAATTAATTTCATTATTTTCAAACATTGGTATCGATAAATACATGAGTGTAAATCCAATAAATACACTATTAGAATTGGGTCCATCAAATTTATTGTTAATTGGTATATCTATTAGATCACAAATAGGAGAACGTGCTTCCAAATCTATTTTATTACCCAAAGCTGGTTTCAACCCAGCTACATTAAATATATATGCAATAAAAGCACCGGCCAAATATATAATTGCTTTTACATCTTGATTAAATAGTGATATCATAATCATAAAAAATGCTAATAATATGGATGATATAGCAGAAAAAAACTGCAAAATATTACTAAAGGTAAATGACATTGCCATCTTAATATATTGTATCTATATTTTATTTTGGATATGGTAATTTCTTATTCAAAAAACGATTCATCTTCGCTATTGTTTTTTTTTCAGGTAATACCATATCACCTTCCAATTTTTCCAAATCGCGAAGTTTCATATTCATCAATTGTGCAAATTCATGAATTGTATATTTTGAATGTTGACGTGTCATCATTAACGTCCTTCCGAAAGATAATTCATCGCTATTCATTTAGTTACATATATAACCTATAATATCTTTATGTAATTCACTAAAAATATTATATGTTTCAAATCTTAGTTGTTTCACTATTCTTCTTCCAAAGCATATTGTAAAGCTTCTTCGATAGTTTCAATTGCATGAAATTCGATTCCTTCTATTACGGGATTCTTTTCATTTTTCTCCATAAATTTTTTGAAATCCTTTTCATTTTCTTGAGGAAACAAGAATGTTTTTACACCTGCTTGTATTCCGCCTATAATTTTCAAATCAAGTCCGCCGATTGCAGTTACTTTACCTTGTAAGCTCATTTCACCAGTTATGGCTAACGTATTTTTGATTTTTCTATTATTAAGCAAGCTATACAATGTAACAGTGATTGCAGTACCAGCAGAAGGCCCATCCTTGGGTGTTGCTCCATCAGGACAATGAATATGTACACCTTGAGTTTTTGTTTTATCAAATCGTTCAATTAATTTTTCCTTCATTTCATCAGGTGTTAGTTTCCATGCAAGTGTTTTTGCAACACTCATACTTTCTTTCATGACATCTCCTTGCATACCGGTTAATTTAAGATCTAGTAAATTGCCAGAAATAACAAAATTAGTTTCAATTGGAATGATTCCCCCGCGTCCCAGAGCATTTGCCCATAGCCCATTTATTATACCAACCTCCGAAGCATTATGTATTTTTTTGGGTTTGATTGTTTCCCTATTTTTCAAATACTTTTGTTTCATATCCTCAATAGTTAATTCATATGGAAATTCATGTTCACATTCGGATTTCAAGAATTCTAAATTAATTTCACCCACAATTTCAAACATAAGTTCTTTCATTTTACGTACACCTGCTTCGCAAGTATATTCTTCAACCGCAAATTCAATTACATCTTTAGGTATAACAATATTTCCTTGCTGACCCATCTTTTCATAAATTTCTGGAAGCATAAAATCTTGGCAAATGGTTACTTTATCTTCCAATGATAAATGGTCGAATTTAATACGATGAATACGATCCAATAAGATGCGGTCCATCAAACTCACATCATTGTATGAAAACACAAACAACGCTTTAGATAAATCGAGATCAATACCTGTGAAATACTTATCTTGAAATTCGTCATTTTGGGTAGGGTCTACCAAATGAGTTAATATACCAATAATTTCACGACCAGTTTCTGTTCGACTGACCTTGTCTATTTCATCAATAAAGATAATAGGATTCATACATTTTGTTTCCATCAATATATCAACAATTTTACCCCACATAGAACCAACATATGTATAATTATGCCCATCTAATGTACTGCCATTACTAGAACCACCAATAGCAATAAATGCAAAGGGTCTAGCTTCGCCATTATCATCAGTTAAACATTTTGATAATCCGTGTTTTGCAATAGATGTTTTGCCGACACCAGGTGGTCCTTCAAAACCAAAACAATACCCAGTTTGTTCACCATTTACCCATTGTCCTACAATTCTTTCAATTTGTTTTTTAGCATTTTTATGACCATGTACTGATTTATCTAATATATCACTAACACCATCCAAATATTTCTGGACCTTTGTAAAATTACTATTTATTTTTTCCATTTCTTGTGGTTTTTCATATTTGTATGTAAAGTTCACTATTTTTTGGCTATCAACTACGTCTTTAATAAATCTATGTACCTTATTATTGGCTAAAATATAAATAGTTAATTCATTTTTTAATTCATTCTTATTGCTATATTTATTTAATACAATTTTATCCAAACCATATTTTTCACATTTTTCATTAATCAGTTCTCCGAAAACCATAATTTCATCCTTCTTTTTTATATTATCAATAACCATATTGATTTTTTCGAAACATTCTACGTTATGCAATATTTCCAATGTTTTTACTTTATTGTTTGTATATCGAATAACTTCCATCGAGTTGTATTTATTTTTCACTTCGATATCCAACGCATTTTTATTATTGTTTACATAACTAAGAAATAATTCATTATTTGTTTTCATTAATTCTAGGATTGGTTCCTGTCTAAATATACCGAAAGGAATACGTAAGAGTCCATCCAAATATTGCCTTGCTTTAGATCCTGAATCCTCTGATTTCGACTTTAATTCTTTTAATTTATTAATTGCCTTTTCTTTAACATAATCCTTCGTTTTCATTAAACAAATGCGTTGTTCATAAGGTAAACTATTTTGAACATCTCCATTATTTAATTTATTTGTATATTCTATTGTTTGTTTCATGGCACCTTTAAAACTTTCTTTGATGATGTTGGGAAAACTTTCTAATATTGCTTTTTGTTCTGGACTTTCACCGGTCTTGTCATCTAAACTTAGAAGATCATATAGTAAATAAGCTATGAACTGAAGTTCAAAATTATCTTTATGAATCAATAATTTTAATAACATCGTGCGTTTTTCATATAAATCCAGTCCCATAAATTCGCGCGTAATTTTTGAAATCGCCTTATTATTTAATTGTTTAATATATGTATTATAACCGATAAACATATCATAAAGAGCATTCAATTCATATACGAGAAGATCTCTCAATGTTAAGCTACCAATAAAAATATCAAAACTAACATTTAAAAAATGTTCAGTTTGAGGCGTATTTAATTTAATATATTCAATGCGTTCATGTATTATTTTATTTGTTATATAATTTAATGGTACATCATCAAAATAACCATAAATAATGATTGTTTGTTCCAATTCTTCATTCGCAAACACTATTTTTCCACCATGAACCTTAAACGACAACGATTCGTTTTGAAATTTAGTAATTGGGAACACATCTAATGTTTTACTTGTTTCAGCAATATGGATGTCTTCAAAAAAACTACTCGCCTTTTTGTTTTGATTATTGCGATTTATTAACGACCACAAAATGATTTTATAATTTGTAGGATGAAAACATTTATTCAATAATCCAAACATTTCAATGTGCTCATCTGTCAAACCATCGAAATAATCTATTCCAAAACACACAATCAGCATATCAAATAAATTGTGAGACCCATGAGATTTCATACACACTGCTAGTTTGTTTATGATTTTGTTTAATTCTGATGTGCAAGATTTGTGGTCAATTATTTCCAGTGATATTGTTTCTTCTAAACCTGTTAATCCATCATTTAAAATATTTAACTCGTCTAGTATAACCGATACCTCTGTTACTTGGAACACGCCTTCCTTTTGATACTTCTTTAAAACTAAGAAAAATCTACTTAATATATCCTTAGTGTTTGTTATCCTAGTTCTTAAAAAATCAAAAGGAGCTTGTTCTTTTCCAACGTGTTTGTTTTCACGTCTGATCAAATATGTATCAAAACTTTTATCCATACTTGTATATTATAACTAATATATTTTTTTAATAGAACTTAAACTAAATATTTACACCCTCTTATATATTATATAACTATTTAAACCTATATTTCTAGTTATAATAATGGGAATACCTAGTTATTTTGCTTTCTTAATTAAAAATTATCCACAAATTATTCAGAAAAAAATATTATATACAATTGACAATCTGTATCTAGATTCTAATTCGATTGTATATGATAGCGTTTATTCACTAGAATACAATAATGATGCAGAATTTGAAATCCAAGTTATTAAACGTGTTTGTAATACAATTGATAGTTATTGTACTTCTATACAACCTAAAAAGGTTTTTATTACATTTGATGGAGTTGCACCCATTGCAAAACTGAATCAACAGAAATCACGCCGATATAAATCTTGGTTTACAAACGAGATGGAGAAAAAAATCAAAAATGATAGTTATGATCAAAAATGCAAATGGAATACATCGTCAATTACACCTGGTACAGAATTTATGAATAAATTAAACACTATGGTTTACAATTATTTCATTAAAAACAAAGACACTATCCATAAAAATATTACATTTGAATTTTCCGGGTCAGATAAACCGGGTGAAGGTGAACATAAAATTTTCGATAAAATAAGAAACGAACCTGATTACCATGCAAATGCACATACACTAGTATATGGATTAGATGCGGATTTGATTATGTTATGTTTGCATCATCTTCATCTATGCAAATCGTTAAATTTATATCGTGAAACCCCGCATTTTATTAAACAACTCGATAATTCACTGGATCCAAACGAGACATATGTATTAAACAATGATTTACTAGGTGAAAAAATTGTATCTACAATGTCCAGTAAAAATATAATCAACAATAATGATTTAATACACGATTACATATTTATTTGTTTTCTACTTGGAAATGATTTCATGCCACACCATCCAGCGTACAATATTCGTCATTCAGGAATACACGTATTATTGGATGTATATAAACATTTACACGATAAAGATAAAAAATTCATTCTGACAAAAGATAATACTATACAATGGAATAATGTGCGAAAATATATTGTATTGTTATCAGAACAGGAAGAGTCATTGTTTCAAGAAGAACACAACAAAAAAAGCAAACGTGAAAAAAGATACATTCCCAATAAAACAGAAGATGAGCGCTGGGAGAAATTTCAAATAACACCTTGTTTCGAAAGAAGTAGCGAACATTTTATAGACCCAAATGAACCTGGTTGGAATCTGCGTTATTATAAAACACTATTTGATATTAACAATGACGAAGAGAGAATCAAGCAAATATGTTTTAATTACTTGGAGGCGCTTGAGTGGACATTTACGTATTATACATCTGGTTGTAAGGACTGGCGATGGAAATATAAGTATAAATATGCCCCATTGTTTAAAGACCTAATAAAATATATTCCTTATTTTGATTCAGAGCTATTGGAAACAAAACAACCTCAACCAATTGATAGTATTATTCAATTAGCATATGTGTTACCCAATACAAGTTATAATCTTCTGCCGAAAAACGTCGTAGAGATATTAAATAATAATTTCGAAGTAGATGGGCCATATGAGATGTCATGGGCATATATGAAATACTTCTTTGAAACTCATATTGAATTTCCTGATATGGATATTGACAAATTATCCAATTTGATTTCTGTCAAATAATTTATTATTATAAAGTTGTTTTCTTATCGACCACAACCTCCTTTGCAACATTTTTAATAATCTTATTAAAATCCTTCTCTTTATTTTCTTCACTTCCTATCGAATTGGACAAAATATTTATATAATCATTATTCTTACAATCCAGTATATCAGGATTTTCTTGTATCAATTCGTCAATTTTCTGCAAATTTTTACGTTTTATTTTCACAATAGCGTTTTTGACATTTTTATAATCTTCATTTTCACGATTCCATACATCGTTTTCTTTTACATATAACGTTTCACGCTTCCCATCAGAACAATGAATTGGTCGTTTATAAACATCAAGCTCTTGCAACCCACGTATAAATATTTTGGACATACCTTCTACAAAACCATGTTTTCCATTATTTTCCAAATCCTCCATTTCTAGCTGCAATGATTGAACAAAATCAACAAGATTGACGGCATTTTTACACTGGGTATTAAGAAATATGTTCATATTAAAATGATTATGGTTAGTGGTATTTGTTTGATACATATTTGTTATATTATTGTCACCAACACGTGGTATTAATTCCTGTATTGTTTTTCGCATTTCCTTATTCTCTTGTACCATCGATAAAAACATTTCTTTATAAACTATTTCCTCTGATTTTATTGGATTAGATGAAATATCTGTATCTACTACACTTATACCAATAATCTCATTTTCAGCATGTTCCTTTCTGCATCGTTTAGTATGATACCAAAGACCATTTCTATTTTTATACGTTTTATTGCAAAATTCGCATATAAAATCAGTGTAGTACTTTTCGTTCAAAGATGCGTTCAAAATGTGCTTACGTGTGAGAACATGTTTATTATAATTCGAAGTATTGCTGGAACTATAGTCACATTTTTCACAATAAAATTTCATATTTTTTTTGCTTAGTACTTTTAGTACTTTTTCGTTCAACGTTTTCATATATATTTTGAACAGAAAAGTACTCTAAACCTTTTTAATTTTAAATCTAAAAAAATGGTTGGTAACAACAATAAAATAAAAATATAATATTAAGAGCTTGTATGTAGTATTTTCACTTTTTCGCAAATTGACGCTTTTTAAACTCCTTATCGTATGGTGAAATGGACATTTTAAAATGTCCAAAATGGAAATCAAATAAAAACTTTCAGTAAAGAAATATGACTTTTTTATCTTATAAAATTATGGTTTAAAAATATATAAAGAATTATTATAAATGGAACTCAAAACACGTAACGATTTTCAAAATATTTTAAAACAAAATCCAGGACTTATTTTCATTAAATTGGGTGCAACGTGGTGCAAACCTTGTGAAATTATATCGCCTATTGTAGACGATGTTTTTGAAAAAATGCCTGAAAATGCACTTGCAATTAAGGTAGACGTAGATGAAAGTTTTGATTTTTATGCATTTTTGAAAGCGAAAAAAATGGTACAAGGTATACCGACAATATTATGTTATCATAAAGGAAATGAAAGTTATATTCCAGATGATAGTGTAAGTGGTACAAACACAAATCAAATCTACAATTTCTTTAGAACTAATTTAGAAATTATCTAATAAACTAAAATTCATAAATAATTATATTATTTTTGTTTATGAATAAAGTCGATTTGAATATTGATAATTATTCGTATGAAGATATACTTGAATTATTTCACCTAGATTATAATTTTGATATAAATGAACTGAAAAGTGCGAAAAAGATTGTTTTGAAAACACACCCTGATAAATCAAAATTACCAAAGGAGTATTTTCTATTTTATTCAAAAGCATATAAGATGCTTTATTATGTTTACGAATTCCGATTGAAATCAAAAAAAAATGAACACGATGAATACGAAAATATGAAAAATGAGAAAAGCGAAGCAAATACCGAATTGATAAATCAAATGAACAAAAAAGAGAAGTTTAATTCGTGGTTCAATCGCTTATTTGAAAAATATTACGATAAAGATGATAATGGATATGGTGAATGGTTATCAGAAGAAGAAACCAAAAATACACCAAAAATGAATAACATGCGCGAAATGAATGAATATATTGAAGCAAAAAAACAATCATTATCGAACGAACAATCATTAATAAAGCAAGATTATATACAAAATATACCAAGCGAGTGTAGCAATTTATTAAATCAGGACAATGAACAATATTCATCAGGAAATATATTTAGCAAATTTCAATACGAAGATTTGAAAAAAGCACATGAAGAAACATTAATTCCAGTGAGCCAAAATTTACTTGAATCAAGACATCAATATAAAAACACGGGTGAATTAGTAAGAGAAAGAAAAAACAATATTGATTTATTATCGGAACAAGAAAGCAATGATATTTTACAAAACAAAACGACTAAGGATAACGAAATATCATCGAACCGAGCATTTAGTTTAATAAAACAAGAAGAAGAATCAAAAAAACGCAATAACTTATTTTGGGGGCAATTGAAAATGTTAGAAAATAAAAAATAAAAATATCTATTTATGCTATATAATGTTTGGTGACAAAATCAATAGATATTTATTTGCATTTCTTGGTTTAACGACAGTTGGATTTTTATATAATCGCTATGAAGAAAAGAATAAATTAAGTGAAACACAAGAAACGTATAACTCTATTAGAAATTATTTATTAAACGATTCTACCTTAGCTAAATCAAAAAAACCGATTTTATGGTTACATGTTCCTTATCGTGTAAATGCCCGTAAGTGGACAGATTTCGGTTCTAGAAACACAAACAATTTAAATCAACCCTATTTATCATTATGTGTAAAATCAATTATAGATAAATGTGGTAACGATTTTCACATTTGTTTAATTGACGATGATAGTTTTTCTAATTTAATTCCTGACTGGTTAACAAACATGTCACGAGTTCCGGAACCCATTAGCGGGTATATGCGAAAGATTGGTTTATGTAAATTAATATACTTTTATGGGGGGATGGTAATGCCAATCCAAACAATATGCTTTAAAAATTTAAAACCATTGTATGACGCAATGACATCTGCAAAAAAACCATTTTTCATTGAAAATCATACAACAACAATAAGTGTTTCGCAACAAGTAACCATGTTCCCTTCATACGATATGTTTGGAGCTTTAAAAGATGACACTACAATGAAAAAAATAATAGGGATATTAGAGGAAAATATTTCACGCGATGCGACAAATGAATCCTTATTTTTAGGACAATTAGAACGTTTTCTCTTCGAAATGGCTCAGAAATTCGAAATATCAATTATAGATGGAAAAATAATGGGTATCAAAGATGTAAACAATACACCCATTACCATAGAAAACCTTTTTTCTGAAGAGAAAAACGATATAATTCTTCATTCGAATAATCTTTGCATGATACTGCCCAGTGAGCAGATTTTAAAAAGGAACAAATATGAATGGTTTGCGTCGTTAAATGTCGGACAAGTACTTCAAGGAGATTATTATTTAGCTCACATGTTAAAATCCTTAGGAAGATAAACGTAATAATTAATAAAATAAGAGGTTCCTATATATTTTATTTCCGATTTGTAATAAACGTGAAAGAAACGGCACAATTGACGTAAAATAGTTACAAATCGTTTATAGGTTACATTATCCAAATAGTGTGCCTTTGATTTATGATAATATAATTGCAAATTATCAACAAATGGTTGTATCATGTTTTTGTATTCGGCTTGCTTATAAATAGTAGATGTAATCGAAATTCGATTCTCTTTATTGGGAATAGCAATAGCATTTAAAAAAATGTTAAAATCATTGTAATTTGGGTCCTTACAAAATATTTGTGATTTCATGTATATATATTTCTTATAAAATATAATATATATACGATAAAATATTTATATAAATGATGATATTATATATAAGTAATGGCGGGAGGTTTATTAAACTTGGTCGCTTATGGAAATCAAAATGTAATAATAAACGGAAATCCATCTAAAACATTCTTTAAAATGAAATATGCAAAGCACACAAACTTTGGGTTGCAAAAATTTAGAATAGATTATGATGGATTGCGAACATTAAGATTAAATGAAGATTCACACTTTCGTTTTAAAATACCGCGTTATGCAGATTTGTTAATGGATACATATATAGTATTAAACTTGCCTATTATATGGAGTCCAATATATAAAACAATAGATGGCGATGGCATTGAAAAAATGGTACCATATGAATTTGAATGGATAGAAAATTTAGGTACTGAAATGATTCGCGAAATATCAATAACATGTGGTGGTCAAAAGATTCAAACATATAGTGGAAATTATATGCGAAATGTTGTCGAACGCGATTTCGACGAAACGAAAAAAAACCAATTGAATCACATGAGTGGGAGCGAAACTGAATTTAATCGTCCATCACATGCGTTCGAAAGAAATGGAAAATACCCTTCTGCTAAAGCAACAACTAGCGATATTGGTGCACATCCTTCTATACGTGGGCGTAAATTGTACATACCATTAATGGCATGGTTTGGTAATTCTAGTAAAATGGCATTTCCTTTAGTTGCATTACAATACAACGAGTTACATATTAATGTCACAATTAGGCCAATACGCGAATTATACACAATACGTGACGTAGAAAATAGTAAAGATAATTACCCACGTGTTCAACCTAATTATAACAATGAATATATGCAATTATACCGCTTTCTTCAGACACCACCGAGTGATGATTTAAAACAAGAAGAATATATCGAGCAAAGAAATAATTGGAATACTGATGTTCATCTTATTGCAAATTATGGATTTTTATCAGATGATGAGGCAAGATTATTTGCAGCACAAGAGCAAAAATATCTATTCAAAGAGATACATGAATATAAATTTTTAAATATAACTGGAAATAAAAAAATAGAAGTGGAAACAAATGGATTAGTATCAAGTTGGATGTTCTATTTACAACGAAATGATATAAATCTTCGTAACCAATGGACAAATTATTCAAATTGGCCGTATAAATGTTTACCACAAAATGTAGAAACAATAGATAAAGAAAATAATATTCACATAACAGGTGAATATCATCATCCAAATAATAAAGAAATATTGCAAGAATTCGGTATATTGTTAGACGGCAATTATCGTGAGAATCTTTTACCATCTGGTATTTATCAGTTTATAGAGCCATACGTTCGTTCAAAAGGTAAACCAAGTGAAGGATTGTATTTTTATAATTTCTGTTTAAATACAGATGTACATGAGCATCAACCATCTGGGGCAATTAATTTAAACAAATTCGGTAAAATAGAATTGGAAATAGTTACTTATATACCCCCATTAGATGAAAATGCACAATTTCTAACAATATGTGACAACGAAGGAAACACTATTGGTGTAAATAAAACTTCGTGGTCTATATATGATTATAATTATGATATGACATTAATAGAAGAACGTTATAACATATTATCTTTTATTGGTGGAAATTGCGGACTTCTATATAGTAATTAATTATACAAGTTGGTGTCGGTCATCATACCTGTTGTTTTTTGGGGTGCAAACATTGGGTCGTGGTTTTGAATAACTGGAACTTGAGTTTTAGATTCCTCGCGATCATTAACTATAATCACAGATGGATTTAATTTTTTTAAAAGGGATGTATTATTTTCAATATTTTCAGTGTTTGAAATAACAACAGGACTAAATGTGGTCCCTTTATTTGTTTCTAAATTGCATCCCTCGCATTCATCGTGGCCCTGTAAACATATACCATCACTTTGACACATTTCATAACATTTAGTTTTATTGCACGATTTATAAGGTGTTGTTCTTCCGATAGTAGTCATATTTTCCAAAATATTGTTAACTTTGAAAAAATATACATAACCAGCTAAAAGAATAAAAAATAGTATAATAGCGTGTAATCTTTTAAGTTTCATATAATATACACGAAGATATATATTTTTATTGCGTCTTTTTATATATAAGTAATATATGGCCGAAGAAAAAAATGACAATACGGAAGAAACTAGCAAAAAAAAGGAAAAAAAAGAAGGAAAAAAATTAGATTTTGCATCATTTGGTAATAAAATTTTGAACATGACCATACGATTAATAGTATATTCAATAGTCGGTGGATGTTTTGTTTATTTAACAAATATTGTAAACGATGGAGGTGGTTTAGGAGGTACCGAAACAAGTGGTTTACCTTATGTTAGCCCAATGGGGTTATTTGCTTGCGATCAAGGAATAAAAAAATCAATGCAAAAAGGTTTCAAACAATTCAGTGATGTGTCTAAAAAAATGATGGATAAAATACCATTGAGTGAAGATATGAAGAATAAAGCAACAAGTAAATTGGATAGTGCTAGTGAAAAATTAGATGATAATAAAGGACAGGGTAAAGGTAGAAAGAACAAAGAAAAAATACCATTTTCAGTATATGTAAAGCATAGTTTAGAAGAATGGTCTTTTCCTTACAAAAATAAAGTGTTGTGTAATAAGCAAAACATCTATTATGAACCATTATATTATCGTTTTACACGTTGGTTCACCAGTACATTAACATTATCATATGCGTATGGCAGAAAAGGATTGGATAAAATGTTTGAAGTATTGGATAATGAAAAATACGCATTTTGGTTTGGGCCATTGGTAGTATATTTAATTGTTTATTTATCACCAATATATGGTGTTACTAGTCACGCATTGGGTTCAATTATCAACTTAGGTAAATTAATACCACGTTTTATATTCCAATTTTGGTTTCCAATAATAACATTTGCTCTAGCGTTCTTCGCCATACCAATTATTTCACTGGGTGGTGGAATAGTTCAGGCATTAATGACCATATTTTTCTTTATAATATACCCATTTATGGAAACGGAAAAATTCCCAATAAAAGTAAATGATGTAATGAAAGATTTTTCAGGACCCATGTATATATGGAAAAATGTAACATCGCGTACTAAATATTTGACAACATTATTCTTCGTTTTTGTCACAAAATATGCTTTGGAAGATTTAAATGTTTTTTATGCAGCGGGTGGTGGTGCTTTGACATTAATGACATACTTTTTTTAAGAAAGTAGATAAGTCCTTAAAAAATGAAAATTGATATATTGTTGTTTTCTATATATCAGTTTAATAAATAAGATACAATGACGGAACTAAATATCCACAGCAAATATATTGATAAACGAATAAATGATATTACAAAAAGTAATAAATGGAATTCAAAAATAATTGACACTTCTCACGAAGATTTTATAAAGGATTATGCTTCAAATGTATTCACAAATTTAGTAAAAAATACTTTTACTAACTCATATATTAAGAAATTTCCTTGCGATGATTGCACCGGTACATCAACCGAAAGGTGTCACGGAATAGGTGAAGAAAGACCTTTGTTGATAAAAAGAGCACTAGAAAAGGTTTGGAATGATACAACAAAACCTATTATTATGAAAGAAATTATAATAGCATTTTTAGAAGAACATAAATATACAAAATTCACTTTCAAGTGTCATATTTGTCATAAAAACGAGAAAAATTTGAAATGTAAAAATGTGTAAACTATTAAAAAAATGAAAATTGATATATTGTTGTTTTCTATATATCAGTTTAATAAATAAGATACAATAAGGATTAGGTGATAATGAACTTGGAATTATATATTTTAAGAATACCACAAGAATTAAAACGTGAGATATATAGTTACGTTTTTGGAAATCATTATGTAGATTTTGAAAAGTTTTGCAATGTATATAATAAAGTCGACGAATATTACAAAAGTAGCAAAAGGTCATTGTATTATGAAGATAAATTTCCAAATGTTTCCTTGTCTGAACATTGGGCAAATTTCCAAATTAGTCCTTGTAAATATCCAGAAATAAAAATTCAGCTATGGTATCAGGAATATGACTTAGTAAATATTGTGGATTATTGTATAACCAATTGGTATCCGTGTGCTATTGTGGATATGTTAAAAGAATATATAATATACAATGACGAAATAAAAGTGCGAATAAAGAATTTATATGGGAAACATTTTTATATGGATTATTATAAAAATCGTGGATGTAGAAAAGAATGGTTTTGGAACGACGAATCCATAAATATGGAAGTATTTTACAATGATATAATCGAAATATTGGACGATGTGGAAACATATGAAGGTTCATCAATAAGTCCCAGTAAAAACATATATTATTTTTATCGTGACTTATTGATGAATTACATGTCTGAATGACATATTAGATATAGTCAATTGTTAGACGACTATAATTTTATTTTCTAATAATAAATTATAATGTTCGTTAACGAAAACAACGCAAATGACCCATATGGTATGAATTCTTTGATGGCAAACATACTTCAATATGTGGTAGGTCTTAAACAGCAACTAGCAAAAAAAAATGATATGCAAGGTCTAGATACTATCGATAAATTTGCTTCAATCATTAGTCAAGTACAAAATGCTCAAGGTGATAGGGATAGAGTAAATAAAATTAATAAATTGCATATTGCGAGTGGTGATATATACATTGGAAAACGCTTTGTAATCAAAGATGGTGAAAGTTCAGGCAATTTTGTAATGTTGCCTATCAAATGGCCTATGATGGGTAATACAAAACAATCATGGCAGAAGAATGTAGCAAACCCTCTTAATAAATTAGAACAACAAATGTGTGCTAATGAAACAAGCGATAATTGCAAAAGTTTAAGAAATAATCCAGATGAATTTCATAAAAGAACAATGTGGTTGGGTGGACGTCGTAAAACAAGAAGAAACAAAAAAAGTGGAAAAAGAAGAAAAACACAGGTAAAAAAGTCAAGAAAAACAAAAAAATCAAGAAAAAGAAAAACAAGAAAGTAACCATATGTTAGCATAATTCATGATTCGATTCGTGATAATTCAATGTGATAAATTTGCCAATTCTTTGTATATCTAATTTGCATATTTCATAATCATTGTTCATTTTTTCAATAAAAACGTCTTCGTGAATTTTATCAATATTGCGATAAAAATAAAGAAGCATATCTTTTTTATCTAAATTTAGTTTTTCGCACAATGTTTGTATAAAAATACTATTGTTATATTCTGTTGAATATTTAGTTAATACTTTAGTAAACCTTACTTCACTTGGATTATATTTTTTAGGATTATATTCAATATGTAGTAAATATTGGTTATAGTAGGTTTTAATCAAAGAAGACATTTCATTAAATTGCCAAATTTGCTTTTGAAAAGTAATACGATCAACATAATCGCCGAAACAAAAGTTATCCAATAACTTATGATAAAATTTGATATCTTCAATATTATTGTTTCGTAATATTTCTACTATATTTTCATGTAGCAATAATGATATTATTGTTCTATCTGTTTCATTTAACGTATTGCTATGTTGATGCATTGACATTTTATTATTTAGTATAATTTTAGTTTGTTCTTTTGCGTCTTCATAATAAGATTTAGTATTTAATAAATAACCCCAATTTTCGCTATTAAATATATTACAATGTTTACTGGTTTCGTATAAATCATTCAATTTACGCAAATCGTTTTGCACATATTGATTAATTAAATCGCTATTTTGGTTTGTAACATTCGGCCACATTAAACCAATAATATTCGCTATTTCTTTTTTGGTTGGAATATCAAGTTTATGAATATAACATACCTTCATAAGTTCCTTCATTTTTTTATCTATTTTACCATTTCCAATGCAAAAAACGGGAATATTTGTAGTTATTTCTTCTTTTTGTTTTTTTGTTTTCTTAGGCCTAATTAATTTAATTAACGAATTAATGCCTCCTTTATCACCACTATTCATACCATCGATTTCATCCATAATAATAGCAATCTTGCGTTTTCTTTTATGAAACATGTCGATTACACTAGTATCATTCATGTTTTCCTTTGTAATATTATCAATAATACTTTTATTACGAACATCACCTGCATTGAACTTAACGAGAAAGTATTCATTGCTTTCTAATAGTGATTCGACAAATTTAGTTTTACCTGAACCAGAATCTCCGTATATATAAAATCCGCGTTTTTGGGTAATATTATGTTTTTCTTTTTCAAATAAAATTAATTCTTCTTTAATTTGGTTATAAGTATGGTTTCTGTTTAAAATAGTATTATAATCGGTCATATTATAAAACTATTACATTTTTTTATGTATATTTAAATGAATAAATATATCTTCTCGTTTATTTACATGTTGAACTACTATCATTGCTAGCAACAACATCATTATTACAAACCTGTTGATTGGTAACACCATCCCATGTTAGGTCACATCCTTTCGCCCATTTAGATTTTCTACAATCGCCTTCACTTCCATTCCACCGATCTGCCGAAAAATTCATTGTTTTTTTGCATGAATTTTTGCCTAAACTATGAAGATTATTACACGCAACAATAGATTCTCCATTTTCATTTACGCTACTTTTTTCTTCCCAAAAATCAGGGCATTCAGCAACTTTAGGTGGCCAATTCGCTTCTTTAGATTTAGATGACATCATGGAACCTAAAAATATGAGGGTTCCAATAAGAAGAACAATGGCAATAATCAATACAGTTTTCTTAAACTCCATATATAAATTAACGAATATTTTTTTATATAAAATAAATATAATGAACATGAACAAACAACCATATAACGGACGTATCAATGTCATGGAAGGTAAATCTTCATTAGATTTCCAAGATAAAATACCAACCCAGTCATCATCATTTCATGACGCAATGACGGGAACATTCTACAATACAAGTTTATCTAAAACTTTTTTCTCTATTGAAAACCAAAATATAATACAAAATGGTATACGTGCAGGTGTTTATAAAATGTCAAACAATAGCTATATTGTAGGGTATCAAGATGTCGATAGTTTGAAAACAATTATGCGCAGTATTTTTTTACAAAATAGCAACAATTTACCTGATAATATTAAGGAGCAAATCAACAAATTAAATCAGCTTGTTTTAGAATATGCTATTCCACAAGTTTATGGTGAAGCACAAGGTTATATTAAATATAAAGAAGACATAAGTACATTACCTACTCCTATTGCTAGGCCGGTAATGTCAAAAGAAAATACTAAACAGCTAGAACTTAAGCCATGGTTTTAATTAAAATAACGAACATACTATGCAAATTATATATTAATGATAATTTAATATGATTATTATATAAATGTATACGCGCGTACATCCACATGAAGAAAATAATGATGGTGAAGAAAATGTGCGTTTATCACAACGGAGAGGACCAATAAAAACGTTGATAAAAAATAAAGAGTATGAAAAGTATAAATGTCATGTATGTAAAAATAATGAACCTTATTATCAATGTCCGACATGCAAATTAGTAGTATGTAGTGAATGTACAATTAATAATAATATTTGTAAGTATTGTTTTGATTATAATGAAAAGGAAAAGAATGAAAAAGAAAAGAATGAAAAAGAAAAGAATGAAAAAGAAAAGAACAATTTGGTATGGTTCAAGAATACAAATGGTAAATACAAAAAATGGTGTTTTTGTTGTATGAATAAGTAAAAACATTTTATGTGTTAATATTATAATGCCTATTCAACATATTCCAATCAATTCTATTATTTATAGTAACACAACAATCAATACACCATATACGTATACAAGTAACGTAGGCGTTCCGCGTTCAGCGGCAACACGAAGAGCAATAAAAAATAGATGTTTGAAAACATGTTGTGTTGTACCTGAAGTAAAAAAATAAAATTATTGAAAAATAATATTTTTTACATATCATACTTTATACTTTAGAAGATTTACCCTTTTTCTTAGAAGGTTTACCCGAGTTTTCATTTTCAACGTTTTTGCGATGAATACTAATAAACTTGTTATATTCACTATTTAATACATCAAGTTCGCGCATCCACATATCTTCAGCACTAATACTTTCAAGATCAGCGTATTTTTTTTGCTTATCCTGAAACTCCCCATTCAATCTTTCTACATTTTCTTCGCTTACACTATCCATCGGCATTTTCAGTAAATATTTATATTCATTGTCATCATCAATCACATCATAATTCTTATTTGCAAGCAGTTCAACTATAGCGGTTTTAGATTTTTTACGCAAATCAAGTGTTTCGTCAAGAAGTTCCTGAATATATTTCATTTTATTGGAACATACTTTTAGCTGCTTTTTCAAAATGTCTAGCATAAAATCCTTACGTTTTTGATATAATTCAAGACGCGTATCGTAATAATCGTCAATAATTTCATGTATTGATTCGTATTTCTTAAGCTTTTCGTGTGCATTAAACATGTGCATATTTGTAGTTGAAAATGTAGTAAATAATTTTAATGTCTTTTCAAGATTATTACACCCATTGTCAATTGTCTTTTGTTCAAGATGTTGTAGTGTATCACGTGTAAATGTGATGATGATATTTACATTTGTTGATTTGCTCATGTCATCTATTTCTTTGATAATGGGCGTGACTTTCTTTCCATTTTTGTCAACACTACTGGCCAAATTTTCAAGATGTTCTTTAAAGTCATCTGTCCAATATCCTACAGGTAACTCTGTGACGCAGATTCTATCTTGCCCAATCACCTTATATTTTCCACAAACAAGATATTTATTTTTACTTATTTCGTGAATACTTCCATTAAATCCTTCGAAATATGGTGTGAATTTAATACCAGACACATCATAATTCAAAAGCTTTTGCTTTAGGTAATGAATAATGACTGGTGGATAATACGATTGAATATCGGTTGAAAATCCAGTTCCAATACCTTTGGAACCATTCACAAGAACCATTGGAATAATGGGTGCGTAATATACTGGTTCAACAGGTAAACCATCATCATCCAAATAACGCAATATGGCATCATCATCTTGAGGATAAATATGACGTGTTAATGATGAAAGCTGAGTAAAGATATATCTTTCTGAAGCACTATCTTTACCTCCTTGTAGACGAGTACCAAATTGTCCATTGGGTTGAAGAAGATTAATATTATTCGAACCTACATAATTTTGCGCCATACCAACAATAGCACCATTCAAACTAGCTTCACCATGATGATATCCAGAATGTTCAGAAACATATCCCGAAAATTGCGCTACTTTAATTTCTTGCGTTAGATTTTTCTTGAACGCCGAAAACAGAATTTTACGCAAACTAATTTTCAAACCATCCATTAGATTAGGAATGGAACGATCACAATCGTATTTTGAAAAATGAATCATTTCGCGATCGATAAAATCAGTATATGTAACGGCAGTTTTGTTTGTATCTAAATACATTTCGCGATCGTATTTACCTAACCATTCTTTGCGGTCATCAGCACGTTTTTTATTGAATACTTTGTCGATTGCATCACTACATTCATCATCCGTATGTTGAAACAATACAACCTTCTTGTTCTCAAAATATTCTTTGAACTCTTTGCCAGTACTAGTACCCAACCCCTTATAATATTTAATTTTCCATCCTTTGGTATCGACTTGTTGTTTCCATTTGTTATATTCACCATCATTGTAAAACAATAGTTCCATAGATCCCTTCTTTGCTTTCAAAATGGGTGTATTCATGAATCCCATAAATCCCTCTATTTTCGACAAATCTGCCCACAAACTTTGAAACATATTAATACCAAGTCCTTTAATATGACTACCATCTAAATCTTGGTCGGTCATGAAAAGAATACGTCCATAACGAAGATGTTTCTTGATCGTTTCAGATGTGTATTTTTTTCCCGTTTCAAGGCCAACGATTTTTTTAATTTCGGCAATTTCTTTGTTTTCTACAATTTTTTTAATAGGTTCACCTCGAACATTGAAAAGTTTGCCCTTCATGGGATAAACACCAATAATATTTCTGTCTTCAGATGACAATCCAGAAACAATTCCTGCTTTAGCCGAATCACCCTCACAAAAGATAATGGTACATTCAGAAGATTTTGGAGTACCAGCCCAATTTGCATCAATCAACTTGGGGATTCCGCGAATAGATTTTGTTTTATTGCCATCATTTTTCTTTGCCGCCTTGTTTTCTTTGACTTCATGAATTGCACAAGCTGCATCCATAACACCTAGTTTAGCAAGTTTATCAATAAATTTGTCATTAACAATACACGACGAACCAAATTTACTAATCGGTGTATTCATATAATCCTTCGTCTGACTATCAAATGCGGGATTTTCAATATCACAACGCAGGAATATAAATAATTGTTCCTTGATGCTAGAAGGACTAACAACAACCTTTTTCTTTTTTTCAATATATGTAATCATTTTTTTTGTAATTTGTTGAATAATATAATCGACGTGCTTACCGCCTTTAGAAGTATAGATACCATTGACAAATGACACCTGATTAAATTCGTCATTGGGGGTAAGACCAACAACATATTCCCATCTTGGATTACTATCATCTTGAACTTTAGAAGTAGCGAGATACATGTCAACGTATTGTGGAAAGGTTTTCACGGACAATACTTCTCCATTTAGTTTAACTTTAAGGGTTCGTCGTGTTACAGCTGAAATATCATAAACGCGTTTCGCGAGCAATTGGCGCATATGTTGTGTAAGACCATCAATTTCAAAACGTTTATAATCGGGTTTGAATGTAATACGAGTATATGGTTTGCTTGAACATTTTGTAATTGTAGGTGGATGAATAACATTAAGATTATCCTCGAAACTTTGGGTATATTTTAGTTTTCTAACATGGTCAATAGTTTCAATAGAACCAATTGAAGACCAAATCAAAACAAGTTTAAACCCAAAACCATTCTTTCCCCCCACAATTTTTTTTTCGTCTTTATTATAGTTTGTAGAAGTGCGCAAGTGTCCAAATATCATTTCTGGAATCCAAAGGTCATATTCCGGATGTTTAGCTACATCTATACCATTTCCGTCATTGTACATTGAAATAGTTCCATCCTCTAGTATGTTGATATCAATATTCATAACAGGGTGATGATTTGCATCAGGTTCATCCTTTATTTTCTGATCCATACGAATAACATGATCACGACAATTCACAATACCTTCATCAAAAAGTTTGAATAGACCTGGAAGAAATTCCATATCTTGTTGAATAATATTATTGTCTTTTAAAATCCAATGACATCCCTCTACATTCTCAACCGACCCAATATAAGTATCGGGATTGTCGAGAATATGTTGTTTGTCCGTTTTCTTTTGGTATATATCAGCAAGATTTGACATAGTTAGTTAATTTATTTAACAAATATATATTTATTATGTTTCAATTTTAAGTATAAAACCTAATCAATATATATGATTCCAGTAAAAATATACAATGTGAAAAATAAACCTAAATTCATGATTGAAGAAGAATTGTTACCGGATATTTTTAAAATAGGGGAAACATATATTTTCGATTTAAGTCATGCATCTAATTTTCAAAGTCACATGCTGATTTCAAAAGATATAGATGATTTACAACCATCTGATGAAATAAAATTAATAGGTACACCTGGTTTAGATGGTGCACAATTAATATTTACCCCTGATGAAGTAGGCAATCGTTTTGTGTATGATCAACAAAATGGATTAACGATGGGTAGTTTGTTGAACCCCTTTATTTCTTTAAAAGATTTTGCAATGTATGAAGATGATAAACCCATCGAGGAAATTGTAAAAGAACAAATTATATATGATTTCAAAATGAATTATAACCCTGTATTTGTGGAGTTATTTATCGAATCATTACGTAGTCGATTTAAGGGTATTCAATTAAATGATTCTGAATGTTATCCATGTGGAATTCCAGTAATTGATACAAAAATAAATAGCGATAATTTAAGCAACGCACGTATTTTAGCAAAACAAATACGTTATTCGCGCAAAAAGGTAGAACTTGAAAAGATTCAATTAAATGCGTATGGGCGAAAAGAAGGAGGATCTGGAGGATTTGGGGCACCACCAAAAAATAGCTTTGTATAATATTTTTTTCTCCTTATGTTTATATAATGGCACGTTTTGGTAAATCAACAGATGGCATGTACCATATTAAAGGGAAAAAATACGTTTACGTTCAAGGTAGTCGTGCTCAAGTGTGGCACGGAACTGCTTATGAAACAACAGGAGGATTAAAAAAAGGAGATATTAAAATGAATAAACATGGTCGTATTGTATCTACCAAAAAATCTTCGACAGCTAAAAAGGAAAAACGTCTTGAAAAAGCTGGTTACTTCACTAAAAAGGGTAAATTTGGTTTTGTTAAAAAAGATAGTTCTTCATCTAGAAAATCTAGAAAATCTAAAAAATCTAAAAAATCTAGAAAATAAGTATTTAGTAAAATGAATTAAACAATAGACCGATATAATTTTATGTATTCTAGTAAGGAAGATATAAAATGCGAAAATGTTGACACTAACAATCATAATGATTTTGTAAAAGCATTGTCTACAACTATTGAAAAATATGTAAACACACATGTTGAAGAACGTGTTTCCAAATATGAGGATTATGATAAAATTATTGAACTCATTCATGGGTTACCGATCATCGAAAAAAAACAGCGTAAAATTGAAAAACTGAAGAAAAAGGTGAAGAAATTAAAAAAATTTATTGATGAAAATAGTGAAAATATAAAGTTAGTAATTGAAGAAAGAAATGAAATTATCGATTTGACAAATGATGATGCAGAAGATGTATCAAACATTGTTTATACAGATTGTGGTGAAACGATGTTACTAAAAAAAATTTTCGTCAAACTGGAGGATGAAGATAAAAATTCATTTGAATGTGATGATTGTAATAAAAAAGGCGGTGATTGTTTTGAAGAAATTGGCATATCTAAGGATGATTATATTGTTTATATTGATTTGGGAGAACCGGATAGATGCGAAGATTGCTTTACTAAGTGGAAAGAAAGTGATGCTGCGTCTGAATATGTAGATAAAATAAGCAATGAAGAAGAGGAGGAAGAAGCTGAGGAAGAAGAGGAAGCTGAGGAAGAAGAGGAAGAAGAGGAAGAAGAGGAAGAAGCTGAAGAAGAAGCAGAAGAAGAGGAAGAAGCTGATGAAGCTGAAGAAGAAGCAGAAGAAGAGGAAGAAGCTGATGAAGAGGAAGAAGCTGAGGAAGAGGAAGAAGAGGAAGAAGCTGAGGAAGAGGAAGAAGCTGAGGAAGAGGAAGAAGAGGAAGAAGTATTTGAAATCGAAATAGATGATATTACTTATTATACAAGTGATATTGAGAATGGTAAATTATATAAAAACGATGGTGGCGAAGTGGGTGATGAAGTAGGATATTTAAAAGATGGTGAAGCATATTTTGCCAATGAATAAAGTTTAGTAATAATTTCTTTTCACATTATTTAATATACATGAGTTTATTAAATAATATTTGTACTCCGGCATTAATATATTTAATTTTTGCATTATCGCAAATAATAATTGATACTTATAAAAGAGTATATAATATTGCATTTGTAAAATTTATTCAGATGGTTGTATTTACATTGATGTTGAATCTACTATGTGCGCGAAATTTAACGTGGATATCTTGGTTAATCATAGCAATACCATTTATATTCATGGGATTTATGACGATACTTCTATTGTATGTACTTAAATTAGACGGGCGAAGTAGTGAAGTAATAGAAGAAGATGAAAAAGGTGATGCAAACGGAGAAACAAAAAATGAAGAGGATAATGAAGAAGATGATGATAAAGCATCAAATAGTGGGAATGTAGTATATGTACGCTCGAATCAAAAGGTAGTAGTGGATGATTCGCATTTTTGGAATAATGTAGCAAACGAGGCATCTGATTCAACCCAATACGCGTAAAAATAATATCAACCAATATTAATGAATAGTTTGTATTTTTTTCCCATTGTGATGCTTATATTGGATTCAATATATTTGACATCAACATCGAAATTCTATAATAATATAGTAAAATCGATACAAGGTTCACCAATTAGCGCGCGGTATTTATCAGCATTTTTTTGTTATTTGTTTTTAGCATTTGGGCTGTATTATTTTATATTACGTACAAGAAGACCACCTTTTGATGCATTTTTATTAGGACTGATCATATATGGTGTATTTGATACTACAAACCATACTATTTTTAAAAATTGGTCATTGAAAGCGGTGGTCATGGATACACTATGGGGAGGAATTTTATTTTATCTAACGACTTATATTGTATATAGTTTTAGTAAATAATTTATATAAAGATATTTTTTTATTTTAACATATATATATGTTGTTAAGTAAAATAAAAAGAAACGGAACTATGTTTATGACAATAATGTTTGTTTTTTTAGTGAAAATATATACAGAGTTTGAATATTCGTTTAAAAAATATGTATTGCCTTATTTGCCCAAATATATTGAACAAACCATAATAGATTTTAGTGAAAATGGTAATATTATTTGTAAATCCTATAGTTTTGATAAAATGAATGAAAATAGAAAAAAAATCAAAAGTATAGATTTTGTTTTACATAAAGAATATGATAAAACAAGTGAAAAGTACAATGCGCGAGTAGTCGATAATTTGAGAAATTACCAAAACATAGAATTTGAGAAATGCAAAAAACATTTTATGTCTGTAGAATTAAGTGCGTATGATAAAACATATGAAATACACATGGACGACAACAATAATTATTATATAGAAAATAATGAGGTATTGTTTTACGAATTCGTTCAATATATACTTTATAATGAACACGGAACTTACTTGAATTTAGACGAAAAATATACAATCACTATTGTAGATAACGATTGCAATATAGTAACAATGGATAGAACTCAATACATTAAATTTACTAACAATGAATATGAAATTATTACACGAAAAAAATACATTCAAGGAAACGATGTAAATGCATATAATAAAGATAGTAAAAAAAATAATGAAATTTCCAATGAAGAAATAGAACTTGCAATAAAAATGGAACAAGAAATAATGATAAATAAAAAGAAACATTTGGAAACCATTCATGAAATGGAATTAGAAGAAGCGGAAAATTACGTAAAATGTGAAAATGATGAATTAGAACATCAAGTAGAGAGTTATTATACAGATGAAAAACAAAAAGAAAAATTATTTAAATGTGATAATTGTGAAAATATGTATACAAATTTTACTAGTAAAAAAATAGTTTTAATGCGCGACTCGTACTATGAAAATGAAGAAACGCGATTATGCGAAGAATGTTATGATTTAAATGATGATACATATAAGAATCGTAAATGGATAAAACAAGAATAAAATAATATAGATGGATATTTATATTATTTTTAGTTTGACATAATTAAGTATGTTTAAATTTATTTAAATTAATAATTTGATCCATATAAGGTAATATTTCCTTGTCATGTGTAATAACAATCATTGTTTTGTTTTTGCATTCTTGTTGCATCATTTTCATTACTTTACCACGAGTAGTAGAATCTAGTCCGGCAAGAGGTTCATCGAAAATAATAATTTTACATTGTTTTAATATTCCTCGAAGTATAATGGTTACTTTTTGCATTCCAAGTGATAAATTATTTCCGTTAACGCCTGAATTTGTATTAATACCATCCTGTAATTTAGAATACACAGACATTAAATCATACTTATTTATTAGACCTACTAGTTTTTCTTTCGTTATTTCTTTATTTCCGTATAATATATTATCACTAACGGATTTATTAAATAACTGGGTACGTTGGTTTATATAAGTAATTTGACCGCGTATATATTCAACATCTGCTGTCATAATATTAACACCATCAATTAAAATAGAACCATTCTCTGGCCGATGAATTTGAACGAGCATTTTCATTAATGTTGTTTTACCCGAACCAGATGAACCCAGAATAGCTGTTTTCTTGTTACCTTGTATTTTAATATTAAAATCTTTGAATATAAAATTTTTACCATATTTGAATGATAAATTTTGAAATTCTATATTTCCATTTGTTATAAAATTCTTTTTATTTTTCGTTTTTGATTCTGATAAAATATCTTCAATAAATGATTTCGATGCATGTATATTACCATAGTTTCCACAAGCATGTGAAATTAAATGACTATTTGCGGTAAGTAAGAAAGATAAATAGTTTCCTAAAAGCAATATAGTACTTATGAACAAAGATGTTGATATTTTTTTATTTTTATAAATTTTATAAGACGAATAAAGAGCAAATGAATAAACAGATACTGAAATAAATTGCATTGCAAGAATGGTACATTTTTCATAATCCATTTGATCAGTCATTATATTCGAATGGTGGGTATTCATATCTTTATTGTTCGCACTTTCTTCTTTATTTTGATTGTTCAATAAAATGTTCATCATATTGGAAAGACTGTCATTTAACTTTTCAGTCAAATTATAAAATCGTTTTTCGCGATCTGAAGATATGGTGATAACTTTACTGCCGAAAATATATACAAATAACCCAGTCATAAAAACACCAAATGATAAAATACACCCAATTGATATATCAATCCAAAATGAATATATAACAATGGATAATAAACCTACAAATTCGGGTAAAAATTTACCAATTAACCATTGTCCTAATTGTTTCATATATCTAGAAACATCCAAAATTCTTGTAATCATTTCACCCACCTTAACATCTTTAAACTCTGTGTTATTTTTTTCTATATTAGCACTAAATATAATATTACGAATAAAACCTAGATATTTTGGCGCTAGTTTAGCTTCTAATGATTGTTTTAAAGCATGTGCAGATGTAATCATAAACCACGACAAAGAAACTAGAGTCATTATACCCGGTACATTAAATGATTTTACATTTTCGAACACGTTAAATATATTATCTAAATTTGTTTTATCACTTTTTAATTGTTCAAATAATTTACCATATAATTTAGGTAACAATACTGATTCTAGTGGAAATGTAAACATAACCACAATAAAGTAAGCAATAAACAATGATAAGTTTTCTATAAAATAATTATAACATAATTTTTCAAATAACACATTCATATATTGTTAATATATATAAATAAAAAACATAAAAAATAAAATTGATATAAATTATAATGAGTATTAATGGAGGTATCCCCGAAATGAACTCATCCGATGTTTCAACTAAAGTCGAACCGATCCATATATTATCTGATAAATGGACTTTGTGGGCGCATTTACCACATGATACGAATTGGTCAATGGATAGTTATACAAAGATTTGCACATTTTCATCAATCGAAGAATCTATTGCTTTATGTGAAACATTACCCGAACAAATGGTAAGAAATTGTATGCTATTTTTAATGAAAGAAAATATTAAACCTACGTGGGAAGACCCTAAAAATCGAGCCGGTGGATGTTTTTCCTATAAAATCGCCAACAAACAAGTGGGTGAAACATGGAAAACAATGTTTTATCATGTTATAGGAAATTCTATCTCAAATAATAAACAATTTATTAAGTCAGTGAATGGAATTACCATTTCACCGAAGAAAAATTTTTGCATCATCAAAGTATGGTTAAATAATGCAAATTATCAAAACCCAGATTTTATACGTGTAAAAAATCTAACAAGTCAAGCATGTTTGTTTAAAAAACATTGTCCCGAACATTAAAAATATTATGTTATGATCATATGTATTTTTTAATTGGAAACTTATTATTATTTAATTTATCACTATAAGAAAAAATAAAATCCTTATCGATAATATATTTATTTTACTCATATTAACATTAAAATAAATATATTATCGATAATAAAAAAGTACAATAATTATATGGAAGGTGATACTTATGACTATATAATTATTGGTGGCGGAATAGCAGGATTAACATCCATGTATTATTTAGGTAAACAAAAACATAAGATACTCATGCTAGAACGTATGCCTCGGTTAGGTGGAAAAATCTATAGCGAACATATTAATTTTAAGGGTCAGAAACATATATTTGAAAAAGGCGCTGTTCGTTTTCACAACAAGCAAACGCACATGTTACAATTGATAGAAGATGTTGGATTAAAAAAAGATATAATAAAATATCCTTCTGAAATAACACGTGGTGATAACTTGTTTCCATTATTAAATCAAATCTCACGAAATATCTTGGAAGCGAACAAGGAAAGAATGTTGAATTTATCGTTCATTGATTATGTAAATAAATACGAGACGAAATCTGTAGCGAATAAAATTAAACACTATACTTATTATGAGACGTTGGAATATGGAAACGCATATTACATCGCAAAATACATGTTATCTAATTACGATACAAATTTAAAATATATGACATTGAAGAATGGAATGAGTTCATTGATTGCAAAAATAGAACGGGAAATTTCTCTTTATAAAAAATCAACTATCCTTAAAGAGAAAATGGTGAGTGACGTGAAAAAGAAGAATGACTATTTTCAGGTATTTTTGGGTGAAAATGGTGAAATTTATTGTTCAAAAAATATTATATTTGCCTTACCCAGTAAATATTTGTCGAAATTCTCTTTATTAAATAGTAAAAAAAATGTAAATGAAGCAATCAATGGAATTCATTATAGAACATTGAACCGAATATATGCCGTGTTTCCAAAGAGTGAAAAAACATTGTTCGAAGAGAAAGTAATCACAAGCAATGGTAAATTGAAAACCTCAGTTATGTTTGATAATCAAAAATCATTGATTAGTTATTGTGATGGGAAATGTGCGAAAAAATGGTTTAAGATAAATATGAAAGAAAAACTGAAAAGTGAAGTGGAAAAGGAAGTAAAAAAACTGGACTCCAATTACAAAACACCATTGAAAGTATGGAATTATTATTGGCCGAATAGTTTGGGAATATGGAAGAAGGGGGTAGATTTTGAAAAGATGCAAAAACATATGTTGCAACCGAGAAAAAATGTTTTTGTATGTGGTGATAGTTTTAGTGTACATCAATGCTGGATGGAAGGTGCAATACTTACCGCAAAAGAAATAGTAAACATGAGCAAAAATAGGAAATCAATCAAAACACGTAAAATGAAAGGTGGAAAAGCAAATAAAAAATATACAATGCAACAAGTGGCAAAACATAATAAAAAAGAAGATGGATGGTTGGTAATTAATAAAAAGGTATATGATGTTACCACCTGGATAGATAAACATCCGGGTGGTGCAGTGATTGAAAATTATTTGGGAAGAGATGCGACAAATGCTTTTAAATCCATTGGGCATCCAGAATATGTGATGAAAACCATTTTACCGAAATATTATATTGGTATGTTACAAGATAAAACGCGAAAAAATAATTAGATTTATAGTTTAGGTTGCTGCATAATTCGTTTGACAAGTTTAAACGCATGATAAGCAATAATAAATAATCCAGTCCATAAATAAATATCGTAAACATTAGAATCTAGTTTTTTGGATTGTACACCAATATAGGAAGCATAAAGTAGAATAGGCATAATAAAAAGATAATGGCTCCACCTTACAAAATTACGTAAAAACAATGAAAAGTCAGGCATGGGAACAAGAAAGAAAATAGCCAATCCCATCAATCCGACAGCATAAAATAATTGTTTGGGACTTTTTTCGCGTAAAAATCCAATAATAGCAAGCAATGAACCAATAATAAAAATATGCATAGCATTCACAAGTTTCATATCTATACGAAATAGCATATATATATGAAATATTTTTTATATTTAGTAAAAAATGTATACACCACACTAATAGGCAATCACCGATTTAAATAGAAGGCAAAGGTGCTAAACAAAGTTTAATTTCACCTAGGGATGCAACGTGATATTTTACCACAAGAGGGAGGTCATTTTCAAGGTACACCTCAATTTGACTGCACAAATTAGTACATTTGATAAAATAACCAAGATTTTTCAATGAAAATTCTCCCTGAATAATTTTAGACGAATCTTGCTTCATGATGAATTCCATACTTCCGTCAGATTCGGCACGATGAATTTCAGCAGAAGCAAATTGCCCGTTACATTTGAAAATAAGTTCGTTGCCGACAGATTTGATTTCCAATTTATCGGAAATGCAGCTCAAATCACGAATAATTTTTTGGAAATCACTAGAAGGCAAGTTAATAACGGAAGAAAATTTAACATCAGGTACAGACAATTCTTCGGGGTCAGGTTCAATCAATCGCAATTTCTGTGTTTTGCATTGTTTAATATCGCCATTTTCAAATTTCAAGCCAAGATGTGATGTTATTCCGTCATCATAATCATTATTTTCAATATAAATAGTTAAAGTATCATCATTATCAATTGAATTGATAAGTTTAAACAAATGAAACATATTTACACCAATAATAATTTTTTCTTCTTTGCATTCATAAAATTCAAAGTTTTCAGCAGCAAGATGAAGATGAACTAAAATAGTATGTGACTTGTCCATATTAATAATACGGATACCATCTTTTTGAAAACTGATGTTAGTTTCAAGAAGAATATCCTTTAAAGCTGTCATTAATGTACGAAATGGAGCAATTTGTACTGTTTTGATCGTCAATACATTGTTTGCGTAATTATTTGCACTGGCCATAATGTATGTATTGCGCTAAAAATCTTTAAATAATATTTCGTCAATACTTATTTTTTTAACGCAAATATATATTTTAAACAATTTTGATGGTAATATTATAATTAGTAAATCGGATATGATTTATTTCAATGTCATTAAGTATAATATTTTATTTAAACTTGCTAAAATTTCATCGCGAATATTCAATAAATCGCTATTCCCTTTTGATTTAAGATGAGGGTCAAGTTCAATTAGAAATTTTTTATAATATTCAATTTCTTTTTTGAAATCGTTGTTATTATTAGGAACATTCATTTTGACTAAATGAATATTTAAAATTTGATTGCGATTATCCATTTTTCCCATCATGACTTCAACAAATTCGTCAACATATTTATTTAAATCAGCATACAAATCATCCGTTGCTTCGTGAGTAGCGTAACTATATGTTCGCCAGTGATACAATTTAATAGTATTTAACATTTTAAGAAACATTGTAACAATTTCTTTTTTGAAATTTCTTTTTTGAGGATTTGTTTTTCTAGTAGTTTTGGAATTTGCGGATTTATTATTTTTACGAGTATTTTTTACCATCTATATATTAATACTATAAAAAAATGATTATTAGATTATTAGATTTTATATATTATAATGTTATCATATAATATATAATGACATTGCCTGTATTGCAATTTAGAATAAGTCGCAATTGTTGTCCTAAACCTACAAAAAGTGAAGAAAATGGAACGTTTTTAGTGCCGTCAAATGATACACCCAACAATAATGGAAACAGAAAAAACTCAAAACATTTTGCGGGACCCGCATTTAAAGCTAGACCTTTAAAACATTATAGAAAAAGGTTATTGCCGAATAACGGAGTAGGAAGTAGTCGCGCGACAATGCGAAGTTTTGATGTACCCGGTGGAGTAAGTTACAATAATAACGGGAATTATTGTGATAAAAATGGTTTGGTTCAATTAAACGAGAAAATATAATCATTGTGTATCAAAACCAAATTTTTTTGTTAAACTTTTCGCCTTGCTATTTAAATTATTACCCCTTTTCTTAATTTTAAACGTAGTGTTTGAAGGTACTACACTATTTTTATTTGAAACAAAATCATTATTTTCCTCATGTATTTCAGGAAAAATACGAGTCAATGGTTTATCAATAACAATCAATAAGCGTTCATTACTTAATAGTTTTCTATATTCTTGAATAGATAAGTTTCCAAAAAATTTTTCCAACAAATAGTAAGGACTTGGTGCTGGCTGAATATTTTTTTCATAATTACATGCTTTACCATAAATATAGTTAAGCATTTGATAACGTTCAAATTTTTGCGATGTATCAATATTTTCATTCATTAAAAACGATACACCACATTCAGGACTGCAAAAACACCCATAAACATGGTAATTTTCATTCATTTGATATTTAGGTATATAAATAGATGGATTGTCGAATTCGCAAGTGCACCAAAAGCAAGCAGATTTTTTAGAATATTCATTATTAAAATAAAATAATTTTTGCAATTCTTTAATTTTTTTCCATAAATTCTTCATGGAAATATTGGCGTCGACCTGTTCATTTTCTTCGGGTGTTTGATCGGTTTTGTTTTCATTGTCTAGATATTCATTAGCAACAGAATCTTGAATGTTATTAAATTCTAGTTGTTCTGTTTTTACTTGACTTGTAACTTGAAATGATTCTGGTACTGGATGTTCTATATTATCGCTATCAATATCATTTGAATTACATTTAAGATGTAAAATAACATTATGCTGTACAATACTATCATTATCAATCGGTTTAAGCTCACTAATAATTTTACCGCCTTTAGGTTTACGTCCACGTTTTTTGGGTACTGGTGGAGTAGATGGCTCTGTGATTGGTTCAGTTATTTGTGTTTGATTTTTCGGTTTGCGTCCTCTTTTTTTGGGAACTTTAATTTCGACTTCGGCTTCGCTCATTTTAAATTAAAACTTGAAGAAAATTTAAGTGGTTTTAATAAAACATTTACGGCAAAGTGGAAGATAATTTTCAGAACCTACCACGATTTGATTTTCTTCATTACTAATACGTTGACTGAAAATAGCACGTGTTCCATTTTTACATTTACTACAAAAAGAGTGTAATTTACTAATAGTATCACAAAAAGGTAATAGATCACTAATTTGTCCAAAGTTGGCACGTTTATAATCACTATCTAAACCAGAAATGTAAACTCGTAAATTGTATTTTTCAACAAGTAATAATACATTATCAAATAAATCATCGAAGAATTGTCCTTCGTTAATTAAAACCACTGAATTTTCGGGAATATTGTCTGTATACTCTTGAATAAATTTGCTAATTTTATCTATTTGTATGCATGGTATCATATTTTTATCATGTGAACTAAGCAATTTATCATCGTATCGTTGATCAATACGATGATTAATTACATATACATTAATATTTGACAATTTACATTGGTTATATACTTCAATAAGTTTAGATGTTTTTCCACTATACATTGGTCCGATAATGAGTTCCAGATATCCGTGATTTTCGAGCCAGTTATTCATGATAAATATATAAAATAATATATTTCTATATATTTATTTAAAATGATATTATTACTTTAAGTATGCAATCGAATAATATACCTTGGGTAGAAAAATATAGACCATCCGAATTTGATAATATAGTATTAAGCAGTCACAATCAACAGATATTAAATAACATGTTAACAATGAATATTTTTCCAAATCTACTTTTATATGGTCCCCCGGGAACAGGTAAAACAACAACCATAATTAATTTTATAAATAAATATCAAGAAATAAACAACGAGAAACATCCCGAATTAAAAATACATTTAAATGCATCTGATGAACGCGGTATTGATGTAATACGCAATCAAATATACAATTTTGTAGATTCAAAATCGTTATTTTGTAAAGGAACAAAATTCGTTATATTGGACGAAGTAGATTATATGACAAAAAATGCACAACAAGCTCTAAAATATCTAATACAACAATTCGATAGCAATGTTAGATTTTGTTTAATTTGTAATTATATCAGTAAAATAGATATAATGTTGAAAAATGAATTTTTTTGCATGCGATTTCATCATTTGCCTAGCATACAAGTAAAACAATATCTTCAAAATATTGTAACAAATGAGAAATTATCCGTGAATGAAAATGAGTTACGGCATATTTTGGATTATTATGATTCGGACATGCGTAGTATGATTAATTTTTTACAAACTCATCAATACAATACAAAAGAAAGACATATCATAAATTCTGATTTATGGGAATCAATAATAGTGCTAGTAAAAAACAATACAACAAGTAAAGTTCTTGATAAATTTCGTATTTATTGCAATAAATACAATAAAGATGAAAAAAATATGATTAAAAATTTTATTTATTATTTGTTGAATCAAAAGAAATATAAATGCAATATTGAAGAATTTTTAACTTTTGTGGAAAATCTTATTCATAGTAAACAAAATAAGTATTACATTGCTTATTTTTTTGTTAAAATCGGTGAATTTCTTTCATAAGTATTCATACGACTCAATAATTTGTTCATAAAATTATTTGGTGGTGAAAACTTGCAAGGATCGAATGAGTTATTATCAAGTTTCGATTCAAATGATTTAACTGATTCTAGGGGGATTTCTTTTAATTCTTCATTCTCTAACTTGATGGCGTTTTTCTGGGCTTGTAATTGTTGTCTAAGCATTATAGATAACTTAAACTAACCAAAGATAAAAATCCTTTAAACACAATTTAAATAATATTTAAAATTGATTTAAAAGATTTTTGATAATTTATAACTAATATAAAAATGGAGATTGCAACTATTGACGATGATTGGGAAAATTTTTTGGAGAATGGAATAGAGACATTTGAAGAAGAACCCGATATTGTAAATAGTATTTTGGAAGAGGAAACAAATATCCCTAAATCAACCGAACTATACATATCAACAAAAACAAAAATATTGTATATGAATAGTAAAGTTGATTTGATATATTTATTTTGGAAGCTACCTATTTTAGATTATTCTGAACCACGTGATGGTATACTGAAAAAACAAATGAAATTCAATTCAACTACACTAGAGGAATTAGAGGAAATACATGAGAGGAAAAAAGAATACAAATGTGTGACTGAAAATATTATTTATAATTCTGAACACGTGCATTTGCGTGACAATTCTTTTAAAGACGTGAGAAAAGTGAGTATAGGTATTTCTAAAAAAGATATTATGAGTTATCGCAGTAAAGAAAAAAGTGCATTTTACAATTGTTTTGTTATGAATTTGCGAATAAAAAATGGCGATGTTTTTAAAGAAGTACATGTAAAAGTATTTAATACAGGTAAATTAGAAATTCCAGGAATACAATGTGAAAAATTCTTTGGAGTCGTAAAAAATAAAATCTTGGAAACATTGACACCATTTATAGATATTGTATTAAATTTTGATGATGGACGCGAAGAAACAGTTTTAGTTAATTCTAATTTTCATTGTGGTTATTTTATCAATCGAGATAAATTATTTGATATACTAAAATATAAATATAATATTCAAGCAAGTTATGATCCGTGTTCTTATCCTGGAATACAATGTAAATATATGAAGCCAGACAAGCAAAATTACATTAGTTTTATGGTTTTTAGGACAGGTAGCGTATTGATTGTTGGAAAATGTGATGATATATTCTTGTATGAAGTATATGAATTTTTGAAAAAGATTTTTCATGACGAATACACAAACATTGCTACACAAACGAATTCACCTGTAATAAAAAAGGAATTAAAACCTAAAAAACAAAGAAAAAAAACTATTTTCATTACTCTATAAAAAAATTGTTTAGTAATAGACATACGTTATTTGTATCATTCTCACATTCAATAAGTAACAATTTCATATTTTTTAATGTTTCTGTTTCTGTAATATCATATTTGTATTGATTAATAATATAATTTTCTATTTCCGCTCTTATATATTGTAGCTTTTCTTTTTTTCCGGCAGTTTTTATATCTGTAAAATCTTTTGAACTAGCAAGCATAATCATTAATCTACCATATATATCTGTGAAGTTGGTAACTACTTCTAAAACATCGTCGTCGCTAGGTGTTAATAAATGGTTTTGTCTACTTTCTTCGTCTATATCATAAATAGTTTTGGTGTAAATGTAAACAACTGCGTCTTTTAGAGTCAAATTAAAAAACATGTTATCTTCTTTGTCTGTAATTTGGCTAATATATTCTATGTAATAAAATATAGCATTTTGACAATGAAAAATGGTTAATTCTAAATATTTCGTATACATCAATAAAAACATAAAAATATGTGTCAATGATTTAAATCCTTGGATAAAAATATTTTGGTTGGACATGTTTTCGAAATAGTGAACAATGTAGTAATGGATAATTTTTACATAACTTAATTGAATAAGAATAATAGGGTCGTCTAATGTTTTTCTGTAATTATCTTTGTTTGACAAATTAAAAACGATATTTTCAGGATTCTCGATTTTATCTTCCGAAGCCATTATAATTTCTTAATATAAAAAGTTATAAATTTAAAAGTATTTAAAGATTTTTAAGAATAAAAATACAAGAATGAGTACTGAAGAGAGTTCGGAAAACTACCGAACGCCTACAAATACAACAATGCAACACGCGTGTAAATTAAGCATTGTAGATGACAAACCAATTATGCTTGACTATTGGACAAGTTCACTTGACAAAAATGTATTAATCGGAGTTCGTGAAAACCAAGAAAAGCTTTTGGTAAAAAGCGAAGATGAATATACAAGTCCAATCAGTAAAATTTACAAAATCGAGACCGAATATATTATTATGACAGAAAATTCTATCTATTTAGTATCATCTGATATTAGTACAAAACGAATTTCTTAAAGTTCAAAATATTGGAAATAGAAAATAATTTGTTGTTGTAAAACAAATTATTTTAATTAACATAAATTGTGTGCGTTTTATCTAAAATATCTTTATTGAAAACACCTTTGATAAATTTACCTCCGTATAAAATAGGTTGTTCGTAAAATATAAGATTGCGAACAATTCCATTTATTTTTCTATTTTTTCCTTTACATCTCTCAGGTATGATAATAAGTTCTGGGCGTTTATCGTATAATTTAAAATTGTTTATTTCCGTGAAGTTAGTTTCGCCAATTAAATCAGCGAAATTTGAAATAATATTGCATTTTGAATCCTTCCTTTTCTCGTAAATAAAAGCAATCATTTTTTTATATTTACCACCTTTTTTTACACAAGAATAAAAATCACATAAAATTGTAAAATCGTCATATGATATATTTTGTTGATGTAAATCTTTAAAATTTTCCATATCCATGTTCCAGGACTATTATATATATATATTGTTACTTATTAATATATTATTTCAATTTTGATAATAAATAATATATTATTTGCTTTCAATAATATGATTGTATGGTATAATAAAGATGTTATAAAATGTTATATATGCAATGCCTATTTCAAATATCACATCATAACCTAAAATTAAAAATGCATCTAATAAATTATCTGATCTACATATATATTTGTTATCATTGCACAAGTGTACTTGTACTTTTCTAAATTCTTTATAATATGATATTATTGTCCAAATACTGCTTATGTAAACCATCGACATGAACATATTTAATTCTCTATAAAAATGTGATGGATTATTTAATAATACCAATGTGTTAAAAATAGTAGCACTACCCATTAAACATAATGATCCTGGTGTGTTAATCTGACGTTTTGAAAGTGTCTTGGTATTTGATTGTTTTTTAAACATATTTACCACCATGTAAAATATTAGTAAGTGATAAAAACATTGATAAAACCCTATATAAAATCTATCTCCAAAATATAAACCAATAATTGTTACTGCTCCTCCTTCTTGAATTCCTTGAAGAATTATTCCAACATATTTATTAAGATTTCTACTTTGATTATTCCATGTTACTTTCATAGGTTTAATAATGCGGATTTGTTGATAGTTCAGAAATAATTCGATTATTGTCCAAACAATGCTTGAACCTATCATCACATAAAAATATTCCATATTTTTATTTATTATACTATTGTGCAAACATAAAAAAAAAGATAATAATATATATATTATTTTCTTGTTTGCATCTGTCGCAAAATCACCTGTACGTATAATAAAATATTTGTCTTGTATTAAATTCATTGTATATTTTTATATATAAAATCTACATAAGTTAATTTTATATATAATTAAAAGTAAATACAAACACATTTTGTATATGTAAAAACTAATTTTATTTACTGGATATTAAATACGTTCCCATTAAAATAAATGCAATGCCAAGCATTTGTAGCGTATTATAATTTTCTTTATAAATAATCATACCTATGGCAATAACAAAAATAGTAGAAAACCCCTTGGTTAACATGGAATTAATAAAAGGAGTTTGGTATCCTTTATCCATTTGTAATACAAGAATGGTTGAAACAACAGTAAACAACGAAACACCTATCATACTACCCAGTTCGATTGGTTTCATATTCTTATATTTATTGAAATCCACCTTTTTCTTCTTTGTAAAATTATAGGCAAAATATACAACAACAAACAAACTTATGAAAAATGTATTCAAAAACAGAAAATCATCTTCGTCAATATCGCTTTTTAACACGTTTTTCTTAAAAAATGGTCTTAATGATTTCATAATAGATATTCCAAAAAGTACACTATACATTTTTTCTTATATAATGCTAATAAAAAAATTTAACATTCGAATAATATTATTAATCTAAACAATGCTCTAAATTTCAAGGTAAAATTTTTCCAAGTATTTCATAAGTTTTTTCATCAAACGATTCGGGAAATGTGACATTAAAGTGAACACATAATTTTCCTCGTTTATCGTTGCGTGTAAAACCCATGTTATTAATTTCTTTTATATAATTAGGTACAATGATATTACCCTGTGTATTTGTAATATTATACATTTTCCCATTAATATATGGCAATGTAAAAGTAAAACCACATAACGCATCTTTTAATGTAATTGCTTTATAGTAAATAATATTAAGTCCGTCTCGTTGGAAATGATGATCGCGCTCAATATTAATTTTAATTTTAACGTTAGAACTAATATTTTTCGGATAATTATGACCTTTATTTTTGATTTCGATAATTTCATCGTTGTCTACACCACAAGGTATATCTACATACAATGTTTCTTGTTCATTAATTTTATTATGTTTATTATTATAAATAGAACGTTCTATTTTTACAGGTAAATTAACACCTTCAAATGCCTGTTTAAATGAAATAGTAATATTTTTCATAATGTGTTCTATTTCGATTGACTCTTCTTTAATATCTTCATGTTGTTCGCGCTGTTGGAATCCATTTTTCACATTATTTTTTACATTTGTTGACATATGTGGAGGCATAGTAAAAAAAGAATTCATAAATGGTGCAAATGGATTACTTCTAGATTGGGATTGTTGCCCAGGCATAGGCATTGCCATTGAACCAAACATTTGTTGTAACATATCATTAATATGTTCATCATTTAATATGTCATCCATATTATGATAACTTGTGTGATTAAAACCATTATTTTGAATACCGCTCAAAAAAGGGTTAGAAGATATCATATCATATTGAGATCGTTTTTTCGAATCCCCCAATGTTTGATAAGCTTCGTTGATTTCTTTAAATTTTTCGGTGCTGCTTGGATTTTTATCAGGATGATATTGTAGTGAAAGCTTTCTAAATGTTTTTTTTATTTCATCTTGACTTGCATTCTTTGATAATCCTAATACTTGGTAATAATTCTTATTTGCTTCCATTATTTAAAAATAACGAAGAAAAACTTAAATGTTAATTTACATAATATAATTAATATGAATCAAACTTTAATAATGAAATATAAACCAACCAAATGGGAAGATTTTCATTTTGATGAAAAATTATCAAATATATTTCAAATGTATATTGATATTGATAAAATTAAAATGTTAATATCAGGCAATCATGGTACAGGAAAAACAACATTAATAAAAATAATAATTAATCAATATTTTAAAAATATTGCACTAAAAGATATAAATGAAAACGTTTTATATGTAAATCCCTTAAAAGAGCAAGGTATTCAATATTATCGTAACGATGTGAAAAATTTTTGTCAAACATATTGTACCATAAAGGGTAAGAAAAAGTTTGTGATAATGGACGACTTTGATTTAGTTCACGAACAAAGTCAACAAGTTTTTCGAAGTATTGTCGATGGTTATGAAAATAATGTTCATTTTATAATTAGTACATCAGATATATTTAAAATTGTGGAAAGTATTCAATCGCGTTTTACAAATTTGGTATTGCCACAATTCAATAAAACATTTATTAAAAATTTATGCAATAAAATATGTATTAATGAGAAAATTGTATTTTTAAATGGTATGAATGAGCTATTTCTATCTATATGTGACAATAATATTCAATTAATGCTCCAATATTTAGAGGGGTTTCGATTATTAAGACAAGATGTTAATGAGAAAATAATTTTTGACATATGTAGTCATGTAAACTTTAGTAAAATGAGTTTATATTTTAAATGTATGCAAGAAAATAAAATAAATGAAGGAATCGAAATATTATTTAATTTATATCATGATGGATTTAGTGTAATGGATATATTGGATTCCATATTTAATTATGTTAAAATGGAAAAGGTAGAAATAGCCGAGGAAATAAAATATAAATTAATAAAATACTTATGCAAATACATTACAATTTTTCATGAAATTCACGAAGAAGAAATAGAATTAGCATTATTTACAAACAATATTATAAAACTTTTCAAGGAATAAAAATATGCTTTTATATTAATATGGATAATGCGAAACAATATGCCAAAATGTTAAATAATAGTGCAATAATCATGCCTGCTGTTTTTGCAATCATTTTCATTGTTGTACTCATGTTTACATTTTATATATATTCGCTTTCAAGAATGAGACCTGTAAAGTGCAATAGTTTAGAAACAACATATCCAAATGCTCCTCCCATCAGTTCATTGCAAAATAGTGATTATGGGATGAAATTTTTATTGCGTGATTTCTATATTAAATCATCGTATAATAGTTGTTCTATTGGTAATTTCAAAAATAATTTTGTAGATATTTGCGCACTAAAAAATGTAATTAAACAGGGTGCGCGGTGTTTGGATTTTGAAATATATTCATTAAATGACGAACCAATTGTTTCTACTTCATCTATCGATAATTATTACGTTAAGCAAACATATAATTCTATTCCATTTATTGATGTGTTAAAAACATTAAATAATATGGGTTTTAGTTCTAGCACCCCCACGCAAAATGATCCTTTATTTATTCACATGCGAATTAAAAGTAAAAATAACGTAATTTACGATAAAATGGCAAAATACATTAAAACATATTTGGATTCCAACCGCATTTTAAGTCCACAATATAGTAATGAATATAACGGGAAAAATTTAGGGAAAGTACCAATTAAAGAATTAATGGGCAAATTTATATTTATAACTGATAGAACTAATAAAATGTATGTAGAAACAAAATTGTTTGAATATATTAATATTGCTACTAATTCAATGTTCATGCGTGGATTGCGAAATTATGGTGTAGAGTACACACCTGATCACAATGAATTGGTAGAATATAATAAAAAACAAATGACTTTGTCTATGCCTGATTTATCATCATCGACAAATAATGTAAAAGCCGCAATTCACATGAATTATGGTTGTCAATTTATTTGTATGTGCTACCAAAATAGAGATTCAAATATGGAGTATATTGATAAATTCTTTAGTGAAAATAATCGAGCATTAGTTTTGAAACCGGAAAAATTACGTTATGTACAAGTAACAATAGCCGAACCTAATAAACAAGACCCTAATTTATCTTACGCAACACGAAATGTAGAAGCCGATTATTATAATTTTAATATCTAAATCTATATTATTATGAAAAATGTATGCAATCCAAAAATGTCATTTAGCGAATGTGAATTAGAAATATTACGAAATGCTGTTGATACAGCGGAAAAGCGTTCTGCAGTTGAAAAGGTGCGTAGTCCAGGTGTGCAAGAAATTATATCCATTGTAGAAATGTTTTTGAAAAATAAAAAATTGATTTGTTACGGCGGCACTGCAATAAACAATATACTACCAAAGAAAGATCAGTTTTATAATTACGATCAAGAATTGCCTGATTATGATTTTTTTTCTGATAATGCTTTAGATGATGCAAAAGAGTTGGCGAATATATACTTTAAAGAAGGATTCACCGAAGTCGTTGCTTCAGCTGGTATACATTTTGGTACATACAAAGTTTTTGTAAATTATATACCTGTGGCCGATGTTACACAAATAAGTAAACCAATATTCAAACGTTTACGTAAAGATGCTGTAAGCATAGACAATATAATGTATTGTCCACCTGATTTTTTAAGAATGTTAATGTTTTTGGAATTATCAAGACCACTTGGAGATGTAACGCGTTGGGAAAAAGTATTAAAACGTCTTACGCTATTGAATAATAATTATCCGTTAAAAGCAAAAAATTGCAGTTTTGATAATTTTCAACGTGTATTTGAAGGAAAAGAAAACTATTCACTTATATATGATGTTACCAGAGATACAATAATAGACCACGAATATATATTTTTTGGTGGATACGCTAGTTATTTATATTCGCGATATATGGGGAAAAATATACAAAAGAAGTTTATAAAACATCCTGATTTTGATATATTAGCAGAAGACCCTGAAAAGGCAGCACAACAAATTAAATCACGTTTAATGAACGAAGGTGTAAAAAATGTGAAGATAATAAAACATGATGAAGTAGGCGATGAATCTATTGTTTTACTTCCTATACATTATGAAGTCATAGTCAATAAAGATACTATTGCAATGGTGTATATGCCTATGAATTGTCATAGTTATAATAAAATTACTATAGCAAGAAAAAGTGTTAAAATTGCTACAATAGATACAATGCTTTCATTTTATTTAGCATTTGTGTATAGCGGAAAACCTTATTATGATGATAATCGCATATTATGCATGTCTAAATATTTATTTGATGTGCAGCAAAAAAATAGGTTAGCGCAAAAAGGTGTTTTAAAACGTTTTAGTATTAATTGTCATGGAAAACCTCACACATTAGATGAAATAAGGCGAGTGAAGACAGATAAGTATAAACAATTGCGAACAAAATCGAATTCAAGAGAATATGAACAATGGTTTTTAAAATATCGTCCAGATGAAAAATACAAAAAATCAAAAACACACAAAATGAAGAGTAAAACAAACAAGAAAAAACAAATAAGCAAGAAAAAACAAACAAGAAAAAATAAAAGCATACGAAATTTATTTAACATTGAATTTTAATTTACCATATTGTTTAATAAACCCAATATACTTGCACCAAATAATAATTTAATTTCATTGGTAGTAAATTCTATTTTTTCTTGTTTTGGGAAAAATATGATTGTCAAAAATGCAAAGGTTAATATTAAAGAAAAAGGAGATATATAATCACGTCTTTCTTTAAAATAAAACCCATTTTGTTCATTGTTTGACATTTTTGCGAATATTAAACGAATAGTAAAAAATGCCATGATAAGTTGAACAACTCCTAAAATAATTAATAGTGCAGTTCGAATGTTTTCCATAATATATATATTATAAATATATTATAAGTAACTAATGAAATATGATGAAGCAAAACTGGAAAAGATTAGAGAAATATACAAAAAAAATAATTCGAATATTAAGCTTAAACCTGAAATAATAAAAGTTTTAGAAGCAACAAATAATGAATTTAAAATTAGTGTATTAAGCGACAAAGAAATTTTAGAACAGAAAATAAAAGTAAATAGTGAAAAACACGATGAACAAGATGAAATGATAAATGAGTTGTTTAATCAAGTATATGATATATTACCAAGTAACAATGAAAAAACTAAAAGTGACATGATACATGCATTGAGTGTAATAAGTAAATTAATTGTTTCGGATGCTATAAATGTAAAAAAAACATTGCTTTCAAATGATACACGTATTACTACTCTAGAAAGTAGTTCATCATCGTCATCGTCGTCGTCATCAAATAATAATTTTACTAATTTAGTTACTATGTTAAATGGTTTGAATGTATCCGGAATAGCAGATATTAGTAATTTAATAATAAGCAACATGACGACATTGCATGACGTTTCCATCAATGGATTTGCTCAATTGTATGGTGATTTATCAGTGAATGGATTAACGAA